>ERZ777011.18-NODE-18-length-272703-cov-21.679183_pt1 | contig 272703 bp, 236 predicted proteins | sample MGYA00374964_ERZ777011 | MGnify/ENA primary metagenome ERZ777011 (study PRJEB29310, sample SAMD00008975) | mouse gut metagenome | study: EMG produced TPA metagenomics assembly of the Metagenome analysis of fecal microbiota from mouse which was promoted... | reverse complement strand
ATTGGTATTGGGATAAGAGAGTGTCATCATTTTGTGGAAATCTCACTTCTGTGTCTGAGGATTGTATATGCTCTATAAAAATGACCACAATCAATACCTTTAACTGCTGGAACGTGTTTGCTTATAATTTACCTTGTTATTTTAATAAGCTTACCGGGAAAGAAGTAATTCAAAGCATTGAAAATGAGCCTGAATTATATGAACTTGCAATGTCGCCCTTCTTTAAGAGTATATGCGAATCTATTGAGACCAAAGGGTGGGTTGATATAGAACGTGTGTACTATAACCACGTGAAAATTTGTTTCAATGCTACGAATCAATCTGATAATAATGCGATATCCATCGAACAATTAAATCATCAACTTGAATATCTACGAAAATTACTAATTCAATACTTAAAATCATTACAATATTATAATCAGGGCAATGAAGATATTTCAAATATTATTTACGGAGCCTTTAATCCAGATGACATTTCTGTATCAAGCCAAGATGCATACAATACACACTGCGAAAACTATGGCACGATAATTCCTGATGGAAAAGATGTAGAGGTCAAGTTTGGAAATAAAAGATTTAGTAATCCCTGTAAAGTTTTACTGTTAAATTTCAACTATACTCCGATTGCTATTGCCTATTTATTGGTTCAAATAGAAGAACTAAAGTACGGAGATGATATTAAGGCAGAAATAAATTTCATACACGGCGATATTACAAAGCCAAGAACCTTAATTTTGGGTTATGGCGACGAATTGGATGACACTTATAATTCTCTATTAAAAATTGAAGAGAACGAGTATTTAAGATTCATCAAGTCGATAAAGTATCTAGAGACTGATAATTATAGGAAACTGCTCGATTTTATAGAATCCGATAGTTATCAGATTTATATAATGGGACACTCTTGTGGAAACTCTGATAGGACTTTGCTTAATACTTTATTTGAGCACAAGAACTGTGTGTCAATAAAACCATATTACTATCAAAAGCCAGATGGATCAGACAACTATATTGAAATTAGTCAGAATATTTGTCGTAATTTTACAGATATGAAATTGATGCGCGACCGCGTTGTTAATAAAACATTTTGCGAACCTTTACCACAAGTTAAGTCTAATGAGTGAATTTGACGAGTACATTGTCCACGGTGAACCGGGACAGAAAGAGAAGGCTGATGCGTGGCAGACGGCTATCGGTCTGCAGGATGTGGATGGGTTGAAAGTTTCTTCCTATCTGCTCGATACTGCGCGTCAGCATATCGAGGGAGACATCACTATTGACGAGGCTCGTGAACGCATCAAGGTGTACTACGAGACTAAGTCAGGACATGATGCCGTAGATGAGGAGGGCGATAAAGTTTCTGCCAACATCGCTAAGATTATCATGGAGCCGTCCTTTGCGTTCTCCCTTATTGGGCTAACTTCCATTCATCGCCGCATATTTGATGATTGTTTCAAGTTCGCCGGTCAATTCAGAACGGTGGAATTGTCAAAAAAGGAATGGGTACTGGGTGGAGAGGCTTCGGTTTCATATCAGCCCTCTTTTGATCTTCGTAATGCCATAGAGCATGACTTGGCTAAAGAGAAAGAATATGATTATTCCGATAAGCCTATTTTGGAGGTAATTCAGCATTTAGCCCGTTTCACCGCTGATTTATGGCAGATACATCCTTTCAGAGAGGGCAACACTCGCACAGCGGCAGTTTTTCTAATAAAGTACCTTCGCTCAATGGGTATTCCGGCAACCAACGATATGTTCAAGGAACATTCTTGGTATTTCCGCAATGCCCTCGTAAGAGCATCATATAAAGGGTTAAATATCACTCCTACGACCGAATTTGTAGAGCGATTCCTCCGTAATGTCATTCTTGGCGAAAAGAATGAACTCCGCAATCGAGATATGCTTATTGGCGCATCACTCCCTAAGTCTACTATCCAAAGTGCAACCGAAGATAGTTCAAAGAGCAAAATATACACTTTGGATTGCACTTTGGAAGAAACTGCCGTACTTCGTTGCATTGAGAACAATCCCAAGATGACCCAAAAGGAAATGGCAGCGGCTATCCGTAAGTCAGAACGCACAGTAAAGTCTATAACCTCATCACTCGTCGAGAAAGGTATAATAATTCGTCGCAACGGTCGTCGCAACGGCTGGTGGGAAATAACCTAAATTTTATGCATCGACATTATTTTTATTAGTTTAATAATCTATTTTACCTTCATAAATAGAGAATCAATATAAAAATTGTATGTTATGAAAAAGAATAGGAAACATAATAAACCCAAAAGTAAACAACCAAAGAAAAGGCGCAAGTCTATAAAGAAGGTTAATACAACAAATAAATCATTTGAATCGCAAATGCGTTCAATGGGGAAAAAACTTCTAAAAATTTTCAAGAATACAGAAAGTGCGGGTGCAAATATAAAGGAACACATAGATATTATTGAAGGATATTTTAAAAAATATGATTGTGTTAAATTACTCGGAGGAATAGGACTCTATCTGTTAGATAATCTTCCTAATCCTGAGAAATATTTCATGGCATGCGGGAATGATCTGAAACTAGATGATACAGCCGAAATTATCGCAGAGTATGCGATGAATTTTGGATTAGCGCTACCTAATTCCAACAAGGAAAATCCAACTGACACAATTATATTTGATTTACGAATTAGACTTAAAACTCTTCTTATGATCTATCTTTATCTTGATATGCCATTAGAACCAAATCATATGCAATCAATTGATTGGCTAATTCATATGGAAACTATAATTGTCAGGGGTGATGGATATTAGGAACATGTATATAACGTGTTTAATGAAATGTTTGATCCTCATACTGATTTTTTTCAAAAAAAATACGGTTATAGTGTTAAACAGTTATTTGAATTTATGATTGATCTAAGAAGTAGAGTTATATGCAAAATTGGTGATAATAATAATATTTATGGGGCTTCCGAAATGCACAAACGTTGGCAGAAATGGGAAATCATAAAAAATGGAACTAGTGAACCAGAAAAACGAGATTGGTCAAAAGGACTGTTTGGTGAATTCTTTGAAAATAATCCAGATGTTGCCCATACAGAAGATGGAATGCAATTTATCTTGTTTTCCCCATCAGATTATATTCATTCAGATTCAATATTTTGGATTTACCCTCAAAATGACACAGAGGCCGCAATACTAAAATCCCTATCAATGTCTTTTGGCGATAATGCTAGTTTCTTGACATCTGAAGATTACAAAGGAAATATAATGAATGGTCATAGTATCTTTGAAAGGCCATTTATAAAAGATGGTGATAAATATTATTGTTTTACTCCTATGATTCCACAAAGGAATTTATTTCTTATAGGAGAAAAGCTTATGATGCGAGATAGTTCATATTATCAAAAAAATTTCTTACAGAATTCAAGTCCAATAAGTCGGGATAACTATGTTGAAAGAAAAGTAAAATCTGTAATGGAATCTTTTCTTCCAAGTGTGAAATTTTATTCTTCAGCACACTATAAGATATTTGAAGATGGGATTGAAAAGAAACCAGAACTTGATATACTTGGAGTTTCCTGTAAAGCCACATATATCATAGAAGTAAAAGCGGATGAACTAACTCACAAAGATAGAGTTAGATTAAAAGGAGCTAAAGATAAATTCAAATCATCCGTTATAGAAGCGTGTACTCAGTGTTTACGATCCTTCAAGTTTATTACTGATAACGAAACTCCAAAATTTGGCACAAAAGAAGGTGAGATTATTATTGACAAAACTAAACCTATTTATAAGATTGCCATAACGTTCCAACATTATTCAGCAATATTGGGACAAATGGATAAACTTCAATCAGCAGGGATGATTGAACCTCAGTTACGAGATACTTGGATTGCATCGTTGTTTGATTTAATGGTAATTTCTGATTTTATAGAATCAGAAGATGAGTTTATATCTTATTTGGAGATGAGAAAAACTATTAATACAAATCCAATAACCTTCCATGACGAACTTGATTTGTTAGGTCAGTTCTTAAATGAAAATTTGGCTAGTAAAATCCAACCTAATAAACCGATGATGATTATAGGAGGTGCTAATTATATTGATGAGGAATATAAATATGATTCTTATATACCATTAAGCAGTGTTAAATAAATCACACTTCAATTACCGCGGAATCATAGAAGTTGATGTTTTCGCCGCAGAAGACATGGCCGAGGGGATTGCTGACGAGGTGTGTGTTACCAATCATAAGGTCGGAGCTGTGATGTGAATGGCCGTAAATCCATGCGGTGATGTGACTGTCAGTAATGAAGTTGCCGAGTTCTGTGGCGTAGGAGGCATTAAGTACATTTCCCTTATGTCTATCTTCGATAGCTGCGAATGTCGGCAAATGGTGTGTGACAACTACTATCTTTTCGGCATCACTCTTAATTACTGATTTTTTTGATAAATGCGAGGTTTCTCTCAAACACATCGTTGATGATCTGTGGTACTAGCCGATGCTTGTTATACAGAATCTGGGCGTAGTCGTTAATTCCATTCTGAATGGCGAATTCTTCAACGGATGGCAATCTTGTCCATAATGTTAAGAGTATGAAATCCACAGTATCAATGCCTCTTTTCAAGGGCGTTTTATATTGATCAAAATATCCGTTTATTGCACATTTTGGTCGATTTAGCGTTTTCTTGTATCGCATTTGTATCGTATCCAAGGTTTCCGTCAATCTTCACATTTCAGAATCTACTGCCAAACGAGTAACCAGAGACCTTAAAAAGCTTGGCTACATTGCAAGGGAGGGGTCTGACAAAAAGGCAAGATGATTATTCTGAAATAGCCTCTGTCCTGAATAGCATCAAGTAACTTTGTCGGTATAGTAACACGAAATCATTATGGAAAGGTACGGAGTCACAAGATATAATTCACAATGGGATGGGTCGACATGGTTCATCCTTGGACTTGTTGCAGTGTGTTGCGTTGTGCCTTGTTTCCTGGACTACGGGATTTGGCCGATGATTATTTGTCTTGTGATGCTGGCGTTTGTATTGGAGACATTTCTCAGTATCTATTACCGGATTGACGGAGATAAGCTCGTGGTGTATTCTTTCTTTATTCCCACCGCCTACCCGATTGGCAAGATTAAAGAGATCAAACCTACCAAGAGCGTTTTATCATCTCCGGCGACCTCGCTGACTCACCGCTTTGCAATCACTTTCGCCGACCGGAAGATTCTGAAAAGTTCTATCCCGCTTATTATATCGCCCGTGTATCAGGATGAATTTATCCGACAACTGCTCTCTATCAATCCGGAAATCAAACATTAAACATACATGAATTGGATCAAAATCAGCGATTGTTCTTAGCTCAATATATCATATAATAAATATTTTTACTATCTTTGCAGTATCAAAAGATAGATTGAGTATGGCAAAGAACACTATGGGGACAAAGTTGCCCCGGAAACTGGAGCAGAAAATGGCTCTTATGGGTGAGCAGATTAAGCTTGCCCGGTTGCGTCGCAACCTCTCGATTGCGCAGGTTGCGGAACGTGCGACTTGTTCGCCTCTCACAGTGAATCGCATCGAGAAAGGCTCGCCCACAGTCTCAATCGGCATCTATGCCCGTGTTCTTTATGCTTTGCAACTTGATGACGATCTACTTTTGATTGCCAAAGAAGACACCCTTGGACGCAATTTGCAGGACTTGAATCTGAAACATCGCCAACGTGCATCTAAAAAGGAATAAGCTATGAAGAAACTATTTGTTTATGCCGATTTTGATTGGCTGGAGAGTACTCAGCTGATTGGAGAACTGTCATGTGACTCGGTACGCGGCAGCGAGACTTACGCTTTTTCGTATGACAAAGAATGGCTTGCCAAATATGGTGATGTTTTTCTCAGCGAGGATTTGCAGAATTATACCGGCATCCAATACACCCGACCTGAGCGCGACATATTCGCTTGTTTCTCCGATGCTCTACCCGACCGATGGGGACGCACATTGCTGAACCGCCGGGAGCAAATTGCAGCCACCGATGAAAAGAGAGCCGTGCGCAGACTGACTTCCTTCGATTATCTGATGGGAATTGACGATGCTTCACGCATGGGCGGTTTTCGGTTTGCCGAAACTCCCGGAGGAAAGTTCATCAACTGTGAAGAAAGCCTTCGAGTGCCGCCGTTGGCGAATGTCAGAGAACTGATGCGAGCTGCACATGAGATTGAACTTAGCGAGGAGAAACATCTATTGCCGTCAAAGAAATGGCTGGCACAACTGTTGCACCCCGGAACGTCCCTCGGAGGTGCCAGACCGAAGGCATCTGTCATTGATGAAGACGGCAGTTTGACTGTTGCCAAATTTCCCTCGCGCAAGGATGATTATGACATCGCCCAATGGGAGCATTTCTGTCATGTGATGGGCCGCAAGGCCGGATTGAATGTTGCTGAGACTCGGACAATCGTCGGCGAAGATTATCACATTCTTCTCTCAAAGCGTTTCGACCGTAACAGCGACGGCAGAAGAATACATTTCGCTTCCGCATTGACATTACTTGGACTGACCGACGGCGACAATGCTTCAACCGGCTACGGCTACACCGACATAGTGGATTTCATAATTCAACACGGCAGTAATGTCAATCAAAACTTAGAGGAGCTATATCGCCGTGTGGCATTCTACATAATTGTCGGCAACTCCGACGACCACTTCCGCAATCACGGATTTCTCCTGACACGCAAAGGCTGGGAACTTTCCCCGGCATACGACATCAACCCGACACTCGCCGATAATCAAAGCCTGCTGATTAACCGCTCCACAAGCGAATCCGACCTCAATATCCTATTGGCATCCGCCGGAGAATATATGCTTTCAGCTGACAAAGCCGAGAGCGTAATCACCGAGGTAAAAACAGCCATGAAATCATGGCGCACAGAAGCCCGCAGACTCGGACTGCCACAGCGCGACATCGACATGTTCGCACCCCGATTCGACAAATGGATTGAATAGTCAGTTATGAATTTACGATAGTTTGTAGCTAGCTCGTCTTGCTTGTTATAACACCGTTGTAATAAAATCGCGCCAAAAGCCGTAAATTTAAGCAAGAGATCGCGCCACCGTGTCGCGATTATTCAAGGTATCACTCTACATTTGTCACGATATATCGGCTCAAATCAGGTATAAAAATGACGAAAATCGGCTCATGCTGAAATGATTTTCCATGGATTTAGCTTGAATTTGAGCCGATAATCAGGATATAAGTCATTCTTAGGATAAGACTTCGGCAGACACGCCGAAAGTATCAAATTTAGGCAATTTGTACGCTCATCTGTATGGCGCAAAAAGTTAAAGATGTTATATTCCTTTGATAATCGGATGATTATCGCTAACTTTGCATTGAGTCACTGTTGTCGGTTTGGCAAATGCGGCTTGTAAGAAATTAAGCATCAGACGGTTAACCACTTGCCAAAGTAGAAAATTCACGTCACTTGTACGGATTAGGTTTACACCTATCTGTATATCAGTAAATTAACCGCTTCTGAATAGGCAAATCCATCTATACCAATGGATTCAAGGGAATGTTTATCATTTAGTCTATTTGGAAGATATGTTTGTGGTAATCGTGTTGTAGACAAATCAATTCCTCATCGAAAATCGACATCAATAATGTTAGCCTCTGAAAAATCCACTTCGCTCAATCTCCCTTTATTGGAAACCCAATAGGATAACTTATCTCCGTAATAAAAACTGTCGTATTTAGGCCCACAAAATACACATCCTCGCACATTTCCTATGAATTTACACTCTGAAAATGAAGATGCAATAAATGCAGTATTGAAGTCACAATCAATAAATGTGCAGCCAATAAAATCTGCGATTCCTAAACTCCTTAATTTAACGCGTTCAAAGGTACAGCCTTTATAGATTGATTTTCGCAACAAAATCAAAGTCCTTCCACCCATAGAAAAATGTTGTAACTTACCGCCTTTGAAAACACAATCGGTAAACCGACAGCCTCTTGCAAGAACATCGGAAAAATCACACCCAAGAAATTGACATCTCTCAAATATCTTTTTAGTCCACCAAACGGCAATGCCACCATTGCAGAATGGGGTATTATTAAAAATTTGATTGATATATCGTTTATCGGTCAGTTTCATTATTCTATGTGCAAGAGATTAAATCAGTTGGCTCGATTGACAAACCAGTATAATTAGACTTGATTAACTCATCCGCCAACCTTTCAGATATAAAGATTGTACTATCGAATGGAAACGGGAAGAACAGATCCCAAATTGTGCTTTTATCGCGTAATGTGAGAGAATCAATTGTTACGCCAAAAGCCCCAGTCTTATCTTGTGATTTTAATTGCTGATATTGACTGAAAGACTCCAATGCAATCGAATCTTGCGGAATCGTCCACTCTGTCCTGATGAATGATGATTTGTTGTAGTCTATTAAATCCACGAAAGCAAGTCCGTATAGATGTAACCACAAATATTTCCTAATATCTTTATTGGCGTCTATTAAAGCTGGAAAAACCTGATACGGCATGACATTGAAAAGCCTGATACAGTCATATAATTCAGGAGATATAAGCATATCACACCCCGGTCCGGCTGTCGTGGAGATATAGTCTGACATAATGGCCCCCTTTTTTAATTTGAATTTCAAATCGGGATTACATAATAGTTTATTCCACGGACTAATTTGAGATGTTGTGAAAGGACAAAGACAATCTACTTGCGGGTATTTCTTGCCCATCCTCAGGTAATATGATAGCTTATAATATTTCATTGATGTATCCTTCTTCATATTTATACTATTTGGCTATTAGAATCAGAATCACTGCGAGGACAAGGAAACCGAGAAAGCCGTTGGCAAGGTTGTTGTCGGCATGGTCTATATTGCTGAAATCCTCTGAACCATAGTGGATGTGTTTATACGATACTTTCTGTCCGCGACGGAACAGCCAAAGACAACCATACCGAAGCCCGGCTCCGATATGTCTAATCGCCGAGCCGAACCATGACCGTATGAATATTTCAGTGAATATTTCGGCTATCAATTCCATATACTTATATTATGATAACAGTTCCATTAAATGAGGCTGATATTTACTACCTCTGGCTATGTTAACCAAATGTTCCAGGTCCCATTTTTGCTTTTCCGAAAAAAGAGTTGACAGGCTGTTCTCTTGCAATGCAAATAGAAGGTTGAGATATGATTGCTGGTCTTTGGCAATATAACTCATTATGCGCTTATCGTCGGCCCAGTCTATTTCTACTACTTCTCCGGTTTTCTTAAGAATGGCAAGAGGAAAAGCCTCCCGCCATCCAAAGTATATAAATCGGTCAGTTTCCCTCAAATCATCAGATTTGACAAAACTAAAAATCATAATTGTGAGTTTGGAAACATCATAATTATTAATCAAGTTTATGACGGCATTATTCGGCTCTATAATACAATGTAGTTTTTTATCGCCAATGAACAAATCGCCCAAATATATTTGAGCAAAGCCTTCAGGCATCATCGAAAACTTACTTTCGTCAGGAGTTATCTCCCTTATCGCGGTTACAAATTCAGCTGCGGTCATATCTTTCTCAACTTTTACTTTGATATTTCTGAAATGGTAGTTGAATTTAAGGTTATCATGCTCAAGGAGTGATTCTCCAAGCAAAACTCTGTCGTAGGGAAGAATGGAGTCATCACCGGGAAAACCATGATAGCTGACATATACATCCTTTCCTATTATGCTATCAAGATGTGGAGTAGCATCTTCGGCTCTAATGTGGATACTCTCAATATGTTCTGCTTCGCTGTTATAAATTCTCAGGTCGGCGTATGAGCCATATGCACTCTGGTCAAAAATAACTAACTCTGCCTGACCGCCATTAAAACTGATAAATCCGATTTGTTGTGGGACAACATGACTTTGATTTTTACTGCCACCGCTAAATAGAACAGCCGCAAACACGAACATTCCCATTTGAATAAAGGGTAGAAACATCTTTAGATGATATAGAATGTCGTTATCGTTTACAGGTGTAGTTTTCCGTTTCCCCTTTTGGTAATACCCTGCATCTTTAGGAAAGTTATATTTTATGATTAGACCGACATCTGGGACGGGTTTTAATATCTTTGAAGCCCATACCGAGCCCAAAATCGCAGTGACAGCAAATGCGGCAAACAGCCACCAGTTTATGCCGCTCCCAAGCATTACGCCTGCGCCCATCGCTCCTACGAATGACATTATCAATGCAAGGCCAAGCAACAGGGATTTATAACCTGTTAGTTTCATCGCTTGCCTCCTTTCCGATAGCACAAGGATAATAGGCTTTGCGCCCAAAGATTGGTGGAGAGAGCAAAGCCAACACACAGAATCAATATCTTATAGAGTGTTGCCATACGCAAAGTTACAACAAAATTTCGTAACTCTGTGATAATCGGGCAAGAAAAATCCGCATCTCCACGGCAGCCACCATAAAAATGCGGATAATACAGAAAATGCAAAGAAACTACAACGGATTTTGTTGTCTGCTCTGGTCTTCCAATCGCTTCCATTCAATGTCAACAGTAGTTATATGCGTTTCATCGTATCTATCTCCGCGGAGACAGATAAAATTACACACGGATCGGCAAATTCACAATAAAATGTCTTACGATGGGCTGCAAACGTAATGAAGTCATGTGGTTTATAGCAAATCGCGGAGGCGGAAGGCTTTGGCGGAACCGTGAGAGATCATGAAATTCAGGATAGAAATCACTTTCATCTTTGTATTTCTGTCTTTACGGATTTTTCGTGACCTCTGGATATGGTATTGGTTCATAAAACGTTCAAGGTATAAAATTGCTACATCGGAAAGTTTTTCGGATTCCATGTGTAGTGCATTTTTCGTCGCTTCATAAACACAATCTAATCCCTCGTCTATATACTTGCTTCCTAGTCCAGAGAATAGTTTACTCATGCAAAAAATTATTGATGGGATGCCACCCATATCCTTTGCCGCTTTATAAAATATACTTATTACTGAAGGCGTGAGAGAATGCCAGTCATGAATATCCTCTTTCCAGATATTTGAGCAAAAGAAATAATTGAAGAAAATTTCATCGCGGTAATGACAATTTGGTTTATCCTTAAATTCCAGAATCTTCGGATATAACATTTCCCAGACAGCCTCAAACTGCTGAATCCGTTGCATTTCGTCTTCCTTGCAAATCAGAGAATTGATGAAAGAAGCCGTATGATCGGAACATGCGAATTTCCGGATCAACTGGTTTAGAAATCTTTTAATTTCATCCGAATGATTCCGTGATAATATGAAACGTGATATATTATAGAACACATTGAAGCGCGCATCAATGAATGCCGTATCATCGTATGGATTTTCTTCTGAATCATATGAATGCCTGTAATCGTTGAAGAAACGTCCCGGCAATTCAGTACATATCTTTTTGTAAATGACCATAAACCTGCCGTCATCGGTGTCATATGGAAGTAGGGCAAGAATAGTATTAAGATCCAGCACCTGAGTGCAATCTATATCCTTAACATCAATTGTAGCTTTCATAGGACCCGCATTCTCAAAAGCTTCCATGAAATTATCTTTTTCAGTATATGCAAGTTTCTGCATAGTTAGAAAATATGCCAACACAGCTTCTGCTTTTTCAGGGTTCTTTTCCCAAAGATGGGAATTTCTCACTGCAGCGGGCGCAAATTTAGAAAGGTTACTATAGCCGCCTCTTTTGGGAAATCTCACCATAGTTAATGCCAGAATAACGGCATAATCATCCGCCTCTTCAGGATAAAGCTCCATAAGGATTGGAAGAGCCATAATGGAATCTTCCGCCCCATCATCCACCTGATACCAATAATTCTCGCTGAGAATATTTTGGCATCCCGTCAGAACTATTTCCTTGCAGTAAAGACGATCTTCGTCTGAGAGTTTATCTGCTGATTCTCTTAGCAGTTTTGATGCAACCGCTTCGGGAGTGCCTTTATTGATTAGTGAAGTTCTTCCTGTTAAACTTTCAGTGTCAGCCATGAGTAAACGGAGGTCTGTTATCACTTTTTCCGGGGAATTGTCATATTCCGTAATCTTCGGAATTTTCCCCTTGTTTTCGTTGATGTATTTTGATGACCAAAGACTCAAGACCGAATATTTCATTATTTGCTCATACTGCCTCTCTGCTTCCTCTTGTCCTTCGATTGTTTGTTCCGAATGTTTTTGGGGAATGAATTTAAGCATAATTCCACCGTCCACTGGCTCTGCTTCCATCTTCAGATTCCGGCGGTCGATTCTTTCAAGGACAGCGCTCATCCTCGTCATTATGTTTTCATCTGACTTGAAAGAATCTATAAGATTATGAATTTTGCCAATATATTCCTGTTGTTCTTCATCCGAGAACCCCGGAATCCGGCAATATTGGTAAGCATGGACAATATTCTCAAGAGTTGTACTCCTGTGCTTATCATTACAAGACTCAAGCCTCTCCTGCACATAAAGTTCATTGTATGTTTTAGGCAATCCTGCCGACATTCGAGCCAAAGATTTTGCTTCGTTTTCTCTGACAGCTCTGCTAAGGTCGAGGTTGATAAATTCTGTAGTGGAAAAAATCATTATGGCTATGTCCGGCAGCTTCATATAGTGTTTAAGCACCACGCTTGTCACAACAGCCGTTAGTGATGCTGATTTGGATTCAATCAGAATCTTTTTGAGAATCCATTTGACATTGTCTGCTTCAAAGGAGTCGAAAATTTCCATTAAGAATTTTTCAAGGGCCATATGAATAGACTGAATGAAATATGGCAAAACAGGTGAACCCATTCCGCGATAACATTCCCATAATCCCGGACTGCAGAATTGGTGGTATTCTTCTCCTTCAATTTTTAATGTGACTTCCTCAATACATGAATCATAATTGCATTCCTTGTAATTCTTGACAAACTTATTGATAAACCTGATTATGAATTCAAGGGTTTCAATAGGTTTCTTGCGCAACAAAAACAGAATCGGTGTCTGATATGCGCTTGGAGGGAAATAATGATGTTCGGTTTCATTCGAAAGACCGAACTTATTTCCCCGTGTAAGATAATCAGAGATGAAAGGCCCACCATGATTTGTTAATTCGTCAGGCTCTGGAGGTTCATAAGTCCAACATTTTTCGCTGAGCGCAATCACTTCCAGAGGCAATTCCTGTAAAACATTAAGGTGCGAGATAGGATTTGTCATAATTTCTTCAACAAACAACCTCATTACATAGGTTCTTTGAGTATTGGATGTGGCAATTATCTTATTGATAAAAGCCTTTATTTGCTGAGGGATTTCTTTGACCGATTTCAACGAAATGTTTATAAGGTCCTTAGCCAGATTAGTAAAACAATGAGCACCACTTACATCTGCATTCTCAATGACGGAGAAAACCATGACACCAGCTTCTTGGGTAGCTTGTCCGCCTGGATTTGTGCTCGTCCAGTCGCGCAAAACAGGAAGAGCAATTGCGACATCCTTATCGAATGTCTCATTGCGAAATCTGTACATGAAATGGATGGCATCTTCCCAACCTTTGCCACATGGAACCATCAATTGTTGAAAGAACTTATTAGGAACAACACAGGCAGTGCGGAGCAGGAAAAGTACTCGTCGGAAAATTGCGAAATTATTTGCCTTAATTTCCTTGTCAAACAATGAAAAGAACCTGTCCGCATGATTAGAAAGCAAACAAGCCACGATGATTTCATCCTTCCAAAATTTGGGAATTGTGGAATCCTTAAATGCATCATGAATAATTTGTGGAATGTCGCCGTCAGACTCCATGAGTTCATCTGATAGCCACATACGGAAGGCTCTTCTAATGGGTAATGAATCACCAATTGCAGAAAAGAACGCTGGTACTTCTCCAATCTTTCTCCAACTCCGATCCACTATTTTAATAAGTGCCCATTCCTCATAGATATCATGCGATATAAAATATTCATTCCGACATACATCGAACCCCAATATTTCATCTTGACACAATGCAAAAAGAACATTCTGTCTTAAATCTGCAGTATCGATATAGAAACAGCCAGAATCTGCCCTTCTTTTTGCAATTTCAATCATACATCTGTCACGCTGTGCATCCATTCCGTCTTTCCGAAGAGAACCGCATATTGTCTTAAGCCAGAGTTTATCAGTAAAGTCCCTGTAATTCCCTTTGCGGTCTATGTCATCATAATTTTTTAAATATTCTCCGAAATAGAACAGGTTTGAAAGACGCGAAACGAATCGTGGATTATCTGGCAGACTGAAACCTTTATTCAAAGCGAGCAGCTGTAACTCCGATTCCTGAAGAGTGGGGATGTTAATCAAGCTTGGATTGATATCGAAGCCATCGGCCATAAAAGTAGAAAGAGCATTCTGATAGACAGCCCGAGTGAGGAAAAGAAGTGTCCAGCTTTCTTTAAGAAGAGTGTGGAACATCCCCGTAATCAAATCCAAATCATCAAATTCCGCAAGTCGTTCTGCAGAATCTACCACAAACACCTTTTTCGGTTCGGAGCTGTAGGTTTCTATGAATTGGGAAAATGAAAAATCCCTGTCAAGTTTGAATATATCATTCAAACTATCTCGGTTCAATTCTGAGGCCCTGAATATTACAATAGGAAATTCCTTGGAATGCTTATGGTAAATCTCTTTTATCAGGGCGGTTTTGCCAGAACCTCCTTCTCCTGAGACCATTAGTACGGTGCCAGGGGTGAATTGATCGACCAATTCTGAAGCAATTGAGTTTCGATCAATATGAATGCATTCTCCATGGAACTCAATGTCTTCACGAATAAGAGCTAATAAAGAATCGGAGTGTTTATCAATACTCAAAGAGAGGGCATAATTAGAATTCTCGTCACCGAAGAATATATCGTAAATATATCGGTTTTGTGGTAAGGCTAGCTGAGCCTCAATATGGCTTGGAAGACGCCACACAACATTCATTCCCAATACAGAGGCTTTATTTTCTATATCCGTCATATACCCAGGTTTTTCACCTGTGTTCTTATAAGCCATCCCAGGCTCATTGTTGGTATAGATGTAGATATCTTCCAGGCTGGGATGATTGACCTTGGCTTTGGTCAGGGAATCGATGATATCATTTTTGCCGTCAGAGAAAGATGTAAGGAATTTGGCCTGAAATCCGGAGGTCTTTCCGTTGAAATCAACAGGTTCTGTTTCGATTCCAGGATGGTTTTTATATCTGAAGATACCATTTGGATTGCCTGTTTCAGAGGCAAAAAGCAGATATGCCATTTGCTCAAATTTGGATGTTTCCCTGGCGTTAAATTTAGCCTTGAAAAGATCCCAGTCAATGTTCAGCTCAATTTTTTTCATCATTATCCAGCCAATCCCTTCCGTTTAATATCAGCAACGATTATCTGCGTTTCATCGGTAATCACATCACTCCCCAATTGATTGAGCAGCTGTCTACATTGATTCAACAGCTCTTGTCTAAATCTGAGATCCCCTGATATATCAATGGTCGGGAATAATTGCTTCATCAATATCAACGAGTTACATTCCGATTGCAGTCTGTCTCGCTCACTATTTAGATAAATAACCTTTTGAAGGGTATTTGCTTGAGAGATAGCATCAGCCACTTTCCTTATTGGGCTTTCTTTATCATAGGAAAGTCTTACGCCTTTTATAAATTTAGAAAACTCATCCATATTTTTCAACTATAACCTATTACAACATAGTATAAAACGCAATTATAATAAAATCAGCGAATACAGGTTACATGTCATTCAATCACTTCCCATGTGCCTCCATTGGTCGGACCAATATGTTTCAACTTACCTTCTTTAACAAGAGATTCAATGCGACGCTGAACACTGCTCTCATGTAATCCTAACTTTCCGGCTATTTCAACTCTTGTTACTGCCGGATTCTCCCTTATCAATTCGATAATTATGTTTTTCTGTTCGGTTTTGGTTCGGTTTTGGTTCGGTTTTGGTTCGGTTTGTATCGGTTTTGCATCGCCTCTGACAAACATAAAAATCTCACGATAAATAGTAGCTGTAACTCCACCTTGCTCCACGGTAAATTCAGGCCGTTTAAGATTGGCTTTATCAAAAGCCTTCATTATCTTCTCATAGCCACGCCCCCATGCCTCGATGAATCCGGCGCGATAGAAAACCTGCGCCATCTTGGGATTGCGGGGTTTGGAAGTATGCTTACTCATAAGAGTTTCTATGGTATAATCTTCGGGCAACACACCTTCGTTCCATAAACGGATATGATCATCATAGATACTCATCTGATTCCATGTGCCGAATTGCAGTTTATGAACAATGCTGTTGAAGATGATTTCGCGGAGGGCATCTTCCGGAACCTCCAACGGCTCTTTTCGTTGCAACCCTTCATAGTGTATAGGTCGGATAAGATACTTGCTGCTTAACACCTGCATTATCTTATCTGTCATCTGAATCAGATTCCCTTCGATTTGGTCTTGGCTCAACAAATCCGCGTCATCTGCTCCGAAACGGCCAATCTTGAAGCTGGAGGTAACAAATCTGCGTTGGGGATATTTCCCGAATAGAAGAACAGCTCCGTTTGTGGGGATTCCGTCTTTGATAAGTCCCAAATTGGACAGGACTTCTTCTTTGGAAGATTTGCGGGATTCAGGTTCCATACGCCCCTCCTCGATAGCATAATCCAAGAAATATTCAATCGCGCCGTCATCAATATCATCCAATGTAACGCCATCACAGGGAATATCTTCCCAGTTCAGACCCATCTTCTTCAAGAGAAACTGATGAAGGGCTGTCCCGCGAAATTCTTGTTTGGTTGCCCCGCTACGATAATAATAGACACCGCGATAAGATATAGGCATCCCACAAGGCTCTATGACAATCTCAATGACATCCTTGCCATCAATCGTAAGATGGTTGGTCTCCGGAAATACCCCGGTGTTGCTGATAATCTTGTTAGGTATATCCTCAAGCTGCTTATGCAGATTGTCAACGCCAACAACAGTCATGTCATCGTCGATGCCAATGTAAATCTTTCCACCCTGCGCGTTAGCGAAGCCGGATACCCATTTCAGGTATTCGTCCTTCCATATTCGCTTATATTCAGTATTCTGGTTCTCGTTGTTCATATCAGAAACCAAAAGGAATCACATATGACAAACCGCTATGCCTCCTCTCGTTATGCAAAGTTACCACAAAATCCTGATCCACAAAAGTGTACCCTCGATTTACTGTTGCATAATCTCTATGAAATTACTAACTTTGTAACCTAATATAAATCCAATGGCAAAAAATTGTTTTGTAATACAACCATTTAAAGAACCATACCTAAAAAGGTATAATGACATCTATGCTCCAGCAATCACGGAGTCTGGCCTTACGCCCCTACGAGTAGATCTTAATCCTGGGGCTAAGAATTTAATTGAAGATATCGAACGTGGTATAAAAGAATCGGAATTGTGCTTTGCTGATATTTCGTCAGATAACCCTAATATTTGGTATGAGTTAGGTTATGCCTTTGCTATTGGTAAAAATGTTGTTATGACCTGTGAAGTAGGAAGAAGAGACCATTTTCCTTTCGACATCAGTCATAAACATATCATCCAATATAAGGCAGAATCTCCAACAGATTTCAACCAATTGAAATCTGACATTATCGGTAAAATCAACGCCTTTAAGAATGACATCAAAACCCAAGAGCGCATCCTTGAATCACCTCTACAAAATGTGAGTGGATTAAAGCCATACGAAAGCACATTATTAGCCTTTATAATTGGAGATCAAAAAATGGACAATCAATTTTCTTCAATCAATTGGCTATCGGAAAAAATGGAACGTGCTGGCTTTACTGATACAGCTACAAGTATCGCATTCCGATTATTGCAAAAGAAAGGATTTATAGAATCCTGCTATCAACCTAATGATTATGATGGCGAGCCATATGCAGCATGTCATTTAACAGCCCAAGGGGAGGAGTTCATATTAAATAATATAGATTTATTCGACTTAACCCAAGATTTACCCACATCAAATCCCGCTCAATCATTACCATTCTAAATTACTACATGGCATCGTTTAACTATACATTTACATTCATATCGCTCACTGACTCTTGCGATTTAAACATCTCATTCAATGGAGATGTTGAAGCATTTGAGGAGTTGATAAATACAATAAAATTGGGCATATTTGGCAGATCTGATGTAAAAGATGGGGTTGCATATTTTATGCGTTCATTTGAGATTTTATATGCTAATTGTGAGAATTTAGTCAGTCATCTTAGTTATATTAAGTGTCCTCAATTAAGGGCTCTTCCAGCATGGATTAAAAATGTCGGTTACGATAATTATTTTACTGTAGTCACCAACCGCATTGTGCCACAACATGAAAGTTTTGCAATTAGAGCGAAAATTGAAGAGCTGCAGTTCGGTATCCCATTTGAACAGACAATGGAGCAGATTCACGAACTAACAAGTAGCATATATTCAAATTTTTCAGTTATTGCCTATGATGGACATAAAAGAGTTTATATAGGTCCGTCCCAAAAAGAAAATCGAAGGTGTAGATACTGCCATCGGACTCAAGGCGATGGTGCTAAGTTTAAGAAAATTGGGCATACCATTTCGGAGGGTTTAGGGAATAAGGCAATTATCACTAATGATGAATGTGATGAATGTAATGAATATTTTGGGCAAAATATTGAACCACATTTTATACGATTTATTGATCCTCTTCGTATCTTATTTGGAGTGCAAGGCAAAGAGCATAAAATAACAAAAATAAAAGGTAATAATTTTGAAATGGAATTATTGCCCGATACATCAAAAACTTTTAATATTAAGATTTTTGAAGAACCCAAAGGCGACTCTCATAAGAACGATTTTAGTATTTCATTAAAGCATAATACAGATATTATACCTCAAAATTTGTATAAATGCTTGGTAAAATATGCCTATGGTATTATACCAGAGGACTTGTTAAACAGATTTGAGCCGACATCTGATTGGCTATTAGGAAAGTCCGAGCACTTAAACTTACCACTTATAAGAATTGCGTATGTCAACGGTTATGAACCAGAACCTCGAATTGTTGTATATATACGATCAAATGATGATTCATTCTTGCCTTACGCAATAGGGGAATTCCATGTTTTAAATATGATATATGTGTATATAATACCAATATTCACAGACGATGAAACTAAATATTGTGATTCAAATGGGTGGCAAAAGGTATTAGACATTTTTAATCATTGGAATTGTCTAAATTGGATATGGAGGAATTTATCTTCATTACAACCACAACAACCCATTATGAATTTTAATTTTTCTAAGAGAAATTCGTGATTTACAAAATACTAAATCAGAAATAGATCTATAATAGGCATGCTATTCGATACATTTTCCGTATATTTGCATTCAGTAAAGAATGGGAGTTTTGAGAGAGCCAGAACTGTTAAATTTGAAGGTGTGAACCACTCAAAATCCGGTTTTGTAGATTTAAAGCACAACCTGCTCACTATCAAATATATGCTACAATGCATCGTAATGCATATTTTTTAAAATGTGTTGGATATTGTAGAATTTGGAAGAGAGAATATCGCTAATATCCTGAATTAAGATATGAGTCATAATCATATTTTAGTTTGTGTCAGTCCATTTTATCAATGAAGTTGGGGAGGTGCGCTAATGGATGATTTCGGCAGAGTGATATGTGGAATGGTGGAGTGAATATAAATGCAAGATGTCACAGAATTTGATGCAGCATATTACTATCTTTGCAGATAACCTATAACATTTAAATTTATGAGCGAGATATTCTTACAAGATGATATTCATATAACGGATTTGAGGAATCGTCGATTTTTCATTCCTTCATATCAAAGAGGTTATAAATGGAGACCTCGGGATGTAAAATATCTTATCAATGATCTACTTGAATATAATGGTGATAAGCCTTATTATATGCAGCCATTGGTGGTTGCGGAGAAGGATGATAAGTATATAGTTGTTGACGGGCAACAACGACTGACAACTTTCTTTTTGATTTGGCGACAACTAAACAAATATGGTTGTTTTGAGAATTATCCGTTTGGAGAATCAACGTGTTTTTCGCTGGAATATGAAAAACGTCAGGAAAGTACAACATACCTTTCTTTTATTGGTGGCGAACTGTCTCTTATTACTCCGGATGTGCGAAATTTCAAAAAAGCAGAGGAGGCGGTTGATGAGATTTTGAAGAACCTTGACAATGACCAGATTAGACATCTTGAAGAAAATTTCTTTAAGAAAGCTACATTTCTTTGGTATATGCTTGAAGATCCGGATAAAGGACCAACGACATTTGAGCGATTGAATGGAAAGAGAATTGCATTGACAGATGTCGAACTGTGCAAAGTATTATTGCTATCTGATTCTTGCTCTTCAACCACTCAACGAAATGAAAGGGCTGCTGCGTGGCAAAATATGGAATATAGACTTCATGACAATCAGTTCTGTTCTTTCATATCCAAAGATTTTGTTGATTCGCATGATCAGAGCAGAATGAGTTATGTGCTGGATATTGCTCTGAGTAAGATGCGGGAAGAACAGAATGAGTATCTTGATTATCCTTTATACAACAGGTTGAAATCTGATATAAGAAATGGCAAGAACGTTTGGCGTAGCTTTATCCAGACTTTCCATAGAATGGAACAAATGTTTGACAATCCATTGTATTATAATCTTATCGGATTTCTGATAAATGGAACTTCAACAGAATTAAGGGATATAATGGAAGATTCCGTCTCTCCTGATTTTGGTAAAAAGCTTGTAAAGAGGATAAACGGATGGGTAGGTAATGAACCACTCGGTAATCTGGAATATAATAACGAAAAGACTAAACCAGCTTTGTTGCTTTTTAATATATTATGCGATATGACTGTTAAGTCTACCGACAGCGACAAAATGGAAGATAAATATGGGTTTATACACAGATTCCGTTTTGATCTGATGAAATCTGAAAAATATGATAAAGAGCATGTACACGCGACTCATAGCCAACAAATCAGATCTGCCATAGAATGGCAACAATGGATAAGGCAGATTCGTAAATATTTACCTGCAGATCAATTAAACGAGATTAAGTCGGAGTATTCTCAAATAATGGAAAAGGTAGAAAAGGTTTCTATCACTCCAATGCAGGGTGAAGATGAAGAGTCAATCAAGAAAAGACTGACAGAAGCTATCATGAAAGTGATCAGCTCATCGAAATTTGAGGATATCTTTAATGAGGTGAGTTGTATTGTTGGTGAAGGAGATGACGATGAGAAGCAAAATAGTATTGGTAACATGGCATTGCTTAATCTATCTATAAATAGAGACCAATCATATGCTGCCGCACCGTTTGCAGTCAAAAGAGGCATTATACATGAACGGGTTAAACAAGGAGTATTCGTGCCAAAGGGCACTCAATTAATGTTTGATAAGAGTTTCCGACAGTCTCCGGATGAAATGTATCATTGGGCCAAAGATAATTATGTCAATGGTGCCATGTCAGACAAAGATGCATTCATCGATTTTTTTATCGAAACTATCAATAAATTGAAAGCATGAGTAAAATAGAACAAAATAAGACTTTCTATCAATTGATTTCAGAACCTTTGATTATTCCGGACTATCAGAGAGACTATGCACAGGGAAGAGTCAATGATTTAAAAATTTTGGAAACCCGAAGAATTTTCATTGGTGATATCATAGAGGCATCTACCAACCGACGACGGCAGACACATCTCGGACTGGTATTCGGATCGGATAACAATGGGCTCAATGGATTTGTAGCTGTTGATGGACAGCAGCGGTTGACTACGTGTTTCTTGTTTCATCTTTATATCTCCAAAAGTCTATCAAATAATGCGGAATCCGGGTTATTTGATAGGTTACGCAATTTTGGCTGGCATGGTCGAATCTATGCCTCGGAGTTTACGGATTTCTTGTTTGATACAGACTGGAAGATTACTGATAAAATTGATCAATCCTTATCGGGTAATTTGCAGCAATCTAAGGATTATTTCTCTGTTTGGGAGAAAGATCCGACTGTCAATAATATGCTCGTTATACTTGATGAAATTCATAGTCAGATGGGAAAACTGGAGGGATATTCTACACAGGAGATTGAGAGCAACCTTATTTCAGATGAATGTCGGCTCAACTTTGACTATATGAAGCTTGAAGAGGGCACCGATGAGTTTCAGTATCAGAAAATGAATTCTCGTGGACGTGATTTGACAACTTATGAATTATTCAAACAGAGATTCATGAGGGAGTGTGATGTTTCTGAGGATGTAAAGGATAAATTAGATAACAGATGGCTTATATTCTTTGATAAACAGGCTATCGAAAATAATTCAGAGGCTGACATTTTTCTGCAAAATTATATAAATGAAACAGCTCTTTGGATGGGGGTAAAATATTCAGGAGAGTCTTATCAGTTTGTTTCTCAGATAGGGAATAGCAAGGTAAAGGGAAATAGAACTGATGTTGGATTCGTCGGATTTGGCGCTTATAAAGAATTTTGTGAACATTTATCAGAGTGGGAGCAAATAACGGATTGGCTTGTCGCTAATTATGCGAAAACTATAGAAAGTATAGAGCATTTTTGGTATGAGGATGAGAGTACAAGGTTCATAGATATATTTGAGTCCGCCGATTATCAGGCGAGAACTATAAATTATGCTATATGCCATTATGCAAAGGTAACAGGGTTCGGATCATTGAATGAGGATAATTTCAAGCTCTGGTGGAGACCTGTGCACAACTTAATAGCGAATACAGATATATATCAAAGTAAATTTCCCGATGTATTAAAGGCGATAGAAAAACTGCCGGCTGACAACTTATATTCGTATCTGAAGGATTCAAGTATTTCCGGATTTAGTGAATATCAGAGTAAAGAAGAACGTCGGAAAGCAATTATGTGTCTGGATCAACCAGATATGACAGAACTTTTCGCTGATCAAGAGAAACGCCAACGTTTCCATGGTCAAATCGGGCTTCTTCTGCCAGATGATAATCATGTTACAACACAAGTCTGGAAAACTGTTGTCTCCACATACGAAAATCTTGTTGGGGATAGATATATTTATGGACATACTTCCGATTTTGATTTCATAACCGCTATGTTGACATTTGTTGGAGAGGATTATGGTTATGATACTATAAACGGCCTGAGACTAAAGTATGAGACAGGTCATCTCAGAGGGCAGAAAATACCAGCCCGGTGGATTCATAAAATGATTTTCCAGTATATGGATCAAGGTAAAATTGGAGAAGCTGTTACTCCTGCGATCTTCTTCCAAAATTGTAGAGAGACATGGTTGGAAAAATACTCAATGCTATCTTATGAGGATAAGAAAAACTATGCCTGGATAAAATATATCCTTGAAAATTACGAAGAGTGTTATAAGGTTTTCTCAGATTCATATTATGGTAAAATTACAAAAAAAGACGGAAATCTTTGGCTTTACCTAAAAACGAACAAAAATGAGAAGGATATCTTACTGTCAAATAAACGTAAGGCCGTGATTGAACGATTAGCTGATTTAGAAGACTGGTGGATTAGTGATCATGATGTAGTAAAACGCTATTCTGACTATCCCTATCTAAAAGTAGTATTCGTTTCAAATAATATCTGGGTAGGAATTTCACGAAACTCCGGCATAGATATTCCCAATGTACTCCCTGATTATATTTGGTCTGGCACATGGAATATTGCTTGGACATGGTTCCCTTCGGATATATTGAATAATTTTCATGAGCACGAGCATGAGTCATTTGAGCAGTATATAGAAAATCTGTCAAGAGAATTGCGAAAATTCTGTTTGCAGTTTGTTGAGAGTCTTAATCTAACAAATAAAGATATTATTGCTTCAAGTTGATATTATACGGATTAAGTTGTGGTGCAGCCGTAGACTGAGGTCAATATTTATTTTATCGGATCGGTGCAGTATTGGCGGCGGCCGCAGCGGGAGCAGTGTTCACCGCGCCATACACTGTCGAATTGCTCCAAGGCAGCATCTACAAGTGATGGCTCGCCGGTAAGAATACCGGCCTCGAAGTTGCGACGGTTGCTGCTCTTCATTCCTATGCCGGCTCCCGTCAGATTGGCGGAGCCGATGTAGGCTGTTTCGAAATCGAAGATTAGCATCTTGAAGTGTACCCTCGGGCAGAGCATGCGTTCTAATCCGGTTTTCAGTATCGGGTAGCGATCGAAATCTTCGCGGAATGCAGGACCCGGCTCTTTGGCATGTATAAGGCGTATCTCTACGCCGCGTTTCAATAAGTCGGCAAGTAAGCCGAGAAAAGGTTGGGTCCTTGTTCCTGATTTAACGTGGAGATCTTTTATGTCGGCTGTACCAATCCAGAGCGACCTCTTCACAGAAGCCACTCTTTCAATGACCTTATCGTAATGGTCTTTCCCTGATATAAACTCCACTGCCATAGTACAAAGTTACTTATTTTTGTGAGATATAGGTAATAATTGTAGTAGGGAGGCATGGCTATGTCGTCATTTACTTTGGCAAGTTGGGAATCCACTTCCGGCAATGATGAAAGGTGATGTAATTTGCACAATGTCATGTTGTTGACAGGCGTTTGTGGATAAGCCATAAGTTTGGGTTGATTTTGAATGTCAGTTGTTTTACACTACCCAGATCTTATCCATTACTTTATCATACCCGTGTCTGTAACGACCTATTTGTAGGGCGTAAAATCGAGTGCCGAGCGATTTTTCTGTATCAATTCTTTCTTTTGTTACCGGTCGGGGGGTAGAAAACTGGAAGTCGGATATAATAAGAACATCCGCCATTTCAAATGTGCCTTTCTGCAATACATGGATAGCCTCAGTAAGCATCTGTTCACCATCGGTGCCACCGCTGAAACTATCTTTGAGAAAGTTATCAAGCTTACCCCAATTTCGTGGTTTGGCAAGGTCGATTGATTTTGCGTGAACTGAAAAGCTAATCAAAAAGCAAGATCGTTTCTGCCGTTTTGCCATACGGAGCAGTTGCTTTAGCAAAGAGAACGCAATCCGCTCCGGCTGACCGGACATTGAACCACTGGTGTCAATGCCTACAATAATCGGACCTTTGGTCAGTCTTGGGTCTTTACGGCGTTCCTCACTTTTCTTCGGCTTATCTTTTCCGGGGCTACTGAATTGTTGCAGTTCTTTGGTTGCATATCGCTTATAGAATAGATCTTCAGGCATAGACAATTCGACAGGCAGCACTCGTTCAAGATTGTTACCGTATTCCACACGGTCAATCTCTTCCGCCGACGAGTTTTTGGCGACTGTTACTGGCAAGAATTTGCAGATAATAGTATCGTTTTCTTCCTTGGATGGGTCTTTATCTCTACCAATCAAATCCACTATTTCTTTGATCTGCGGATAGCGGTGAATGTAATTGTCTATCTTCTTTTTATCCTCATAGTCTTGAGTACCGGCATATTTACAATAAGTCTCAAACTTCTTTTTTGAGCGTTCCAGTATCTGACGTTCATGTTGGTCGAGTTTAGCCTGGCAAGCATTCTCCCAATCACTTGTCAAGGCGGAGAATACCGCCTCTTTGTCATTGGTCTTGAATTGAGCAGAGTATCCGGCAAGGTTAACATCATATTTTGAATATCCGGCTTTAATGGTGTCGCATATCTGCTGCCACATCATACGTTTTTGCTCAATCGGTGCATCTCGAAATTGAGCAATCATATCCAGTTCTTTTATTATTTTGAGTTGTAAGTCTCTAAACTGTTCCAACAGGGCGGTAAAGAATGAAATCAAATTCTCCTTCAGTACTTCCACCCATGTCGGGTCAGATCCATCAATCTGCGGATTGCTGTCTATGACCTCCTGCATATACCCGGCGAGACAATCGTCTTTGGGCATCGATGGCGGCATTTCGCCATATTCCATGTAGAAATCAAATGCCTCATTGTATTCATCGAGTTTGGTATCGACATCAGTATAGTCAATCATTTTATCATCATTACTACGTTATTGAGCTTTACCTCTGTTGTTTTTATCAATTCGCCAACCTCCTTTATCATTTTGTTGACCAAAGCAAGCTCTGCCGCCGAGAGAAATATATTGTCTCCGTTGTTGAAATTGGCAGCCACTATCTGTTCCCAATCAGATACACAGGTTTTGAAAAGCTCCTGAATCATTGCAATGCGTTGATATACGGGCAATGTCGGTGTTGTATCCGATGAATTTACCGGATTCGTTCCCTTCCTTCGGAATGCGTATGGAGTTCCGTCAATGATGGCTCCGTTCTGACATCGCTTTATCTTTACTTTTGTAAGACTGGTTGCGTTTTGAGACTTTGCATCAAACGGATGACCGGGAACCAGATAGTGAATGATGATTTTATTACGTTTTGTGTCATAATACTTCACACCATCGCGAGGCTGATTGGTGAGTGACGTATAATCCCACTTTGAGAAAAATGTATCTCCATCGGGATAGTTTTCTACGAGATAATAAAAGTAGTCATACTCAGCAAAATCGGTGGAGTCTGAATTGAGGCGTGACGGTGCATTTTGCTGAACTTGCTGTCTCTTATGAGTCATCATCTGTAGCAATGACTTGTCTATCTTATTCATGCCTTTGACCACCGCATCGGATATACTTGAGGTAACAGCATTGAGTACATGGGGTATGCACTCGTCATCATTCCAGAAACAATGAATGAGCAGCAGATAGTCCGATAGATTTATCTCCGGTCTGCCATTAAGATACGCCGAAGTCTGCATAAATCTATAAGCTTTACGCCAGCGTCGGTCGGAAACGTAATAGTGGAGTTGATTTCCATCTTCCTTTTCCAATGCGGCAAGACTTTTGCGCACTGCTTTTATTGCATTGACCACTGAATCGTGGAGTCCGAGCTTACAGGACTCTTTTTGCCAGCTGGCATATAACTCGTCGGTGATAAAGAGGGAATCCGGCAGTTCGTTTAGCGCAGTGCCGGATGACTTTATCATCTTGAAAAATGAAGCGTCACTCTCTATGCAGTTGGATACCATACGCACAAGGAAGCGGTCCCAAAGTGCTTCCAGTCCCTCATCTTTTGCCGGAAGTTCATTGCTGGCAGCTATCAGAACCTTCATAGGCGTATGCATGATCTGACCGCCATTGTGGAAAATATGCTCGTTGATTACAGTAAGCAGAGTATTTTGAATTGACGGTCCTGCCTTCCATATCTCATCGAGAAACACCACATCAGCATCCGGCAGATAGCCGGTGGTCAATCGTTCATATCTGTCGTCATTTTTAAGACGTGAAATGGAGATTGGTCCGAATATCTCATCGGGAGTACTGAATCGAGACATCAGATAGTCGAAAGACTTTCCATTCTTAAACACCATCTTCAGTCGGCTTGCAACCATTGACTTTGCTGTTCCGGGAGGTCCGAGAAGAAACATATTCTCTCCGGCCACAGCACACAGCAGAGCCACGGCTATAATCTGTTCTTTCTCATAGACACCTTGCGACATCCACTCGATAAGTTTTCTGATATGTTCTCTCGGCGTAGAGGGGAGAAGTGATGTTGACTTTATTTTCTTTGTCATATTATGGGACGGAGCTGATAATGTTTGACCGTAACGGCGGAGTACTCTCGGGTCATACGAGGTCGCATGTCGGTAAAGTCGGTGCGTTGTGCGAAGCACCCGGTCTGACTGCAGAATTAGCTCCGACGTATATCAGATTTAGATGTTACTCCCGGAATATTTTACATGAGATATCTTCTGAGACTTTATAGAGACCTTTCCATTTGGATAATTATTTCATTTTAACTCATTTCCGGCCATGATGATTGTGAATTTTATAATATCAGTCGGTAACGTATCATCAAATCTTACAGACCAGATCACATTTACAGAATCAGGAAATCTGGACAACATTTCGGAGAGATAGGACATATCACTCATCTTTATGTAAGGTCGTATCTGACGGTTGAAATAAAGATGCGCAGAGAGATATCCAACCTTATTCAGGTCTATTTCTTCCATTGATTTTTGCATGTTAATGACCGTATTCTCTATATTTTTCCCTTCGGCTGCCAATGTCATGAAGAAACCGGTATCGCGAAGTGTCATACAAAGATCATTGAAGTCATAGCAGATATAGCCCTGGGTGACTATGGGCTGAAGTAACGATTTTATAATATCGGGAAATTCTTTGAGAGAAGCATATTTCACAATACTGTCATAGCAAATGGAATTAGCGTCATATATCAATCCTATTGTAAGGACACCTGCATCATGATAATTTTTGGCTATCTTGTTGGCAACTTCTACGTCATCACATGCTACGATAATTGCCATTTTATCATCGTCTGTCGGGATGCAATTGTCTGGTGAGTCAGTTGTCAGACATTCAACACAATCATAACCGAATTCTTTTACTTCCTCGATTATGGTTGCAGCTTCTGAGCCGATTCCGATTACTTTGAAACTTACCGGAATTGTATTTGACCCATTTTCAAAAGATTCCAAATCATTCATTTTAGTTGATTTTAATTGGAGATATGACTATAATCTGGAGGGCGATTTCATCTTTTACGTCATTGTCAATACCTTTGATAAATGTAACCTTAGTCGGTTGAATTTTCTCAGAAGAGGCGATAACATCCTTAAGGCATTGTTCTTCTTCATTTGTTAATGGCGTTGTTTCCGATGTATATGCTACAATAAGCATTTCTTCATAGCCTTCGCATAAATCGCTAAGAGTGGGGAAATATTTTGTCAGAAGATCTGCCAAATAATCGACACGTGAAGATAAGTCAGAGATATGTGATTCCCGCCAAAATACATGGATGCTTCTCGCATTCATTATCCTGCTTTCGAGCTGTTGGTCATATAATCCGGACTTGTCGTGAAGCGTGTCAATAAGATGCTGATGCTTGTCAAGCCGTTTGAGTTCGGAAATTTGTTTTTTGATGCGATAAAATCTTTTGCGCTTGGAACGGTTCTGATGCTTTTCTCCGCAGTGAATCTGGTTCCAGACCTCCAGAGTGAAAGCAATTCCTAAAGGCATATTGTCATTGCTTTTCAATTTACGTTTCTCCTCTTTGTCCCGGATATAAGGCAGATACAATCGCCTTTCGAGAGCCTCGGCCTTTTTGCCGTAAGATGTAAACCGCTCCTCAAGCGGTGACCACATTGTGTGTCTGGTGAAACCATAAAAGGTCATACCCCAGAGGATTGCACCGGTGAGTTCTGCATCAGTAAAGGGATTATTGTCGGGCCGCACAACGGTTTTTCCGACAGTGTTATTCCAGTGGTCACCTTCTACGTTATCGGCTACTAATGGCAAAGAATGGTCTTCATACCACTTGTCTCTCGGAGAGACGTCAAAGGTGACTTCGCCTCCTTCGCCCTTAAATTCTGTCAGGCAAATAATATCGAACGCCTCCTTATATCCGGCGACGTTTTGTATTGACCGGTCGTTGCGATGGGTATTCTGCAACGCTTTGAAGACGTTATCAAATCCTATTGATAAGAACAATTCTTTTACTGTCATGTGATTATTATATAATTGACTTTGAGAAAATAAAGAAGTTCTGTATCAGATTAAGAGTAAAATCTTCACAAAAGTTTCAATGCTATGGCCGCACAGGCTTCGGCATCGCAGAGGGCGTGATGATGATTCTCCATATTATAGCCACAGGCTGCTGCCGAAAGGTGGAGTTGATGGCAGGGAAGATCAAGACACCGACGCGAAGCGGCAAGCGTACAATGAAACTCGTAATCGGGATATTTCATACCGTACTCGGCAAACGCGGCTTTCAGACAACTTTCATCGAATGGGCGGTTGTGGGCCACAAAAGGAAGTCCATGAATTAGAGGTTCAATTTCTTTCCAGACATCAGAAAATGTCGGTTGGCCGTCAGTATCATGGCGAGTCAGGCCGTGCACTTCGGTCGTCCAGTAGGTATAATAATTTGGCGTGGGTTGGATGAGGCTGTAGAATTTATCGACAATCTCACCGTCTCGCACTACAACAATCCCGACGCTGCATATGCTTGACCGCCGTCCGTTGGCTGTTTCAAAGTCTATAGCTACAAAGTCTTGCATATTCAGTCGTTTTTGTAAAGTTCATTCATGTCAGAAATCCAGCCTTTCATGGTCTTGCGCAGTGATGTGGGACTGATTACCTCAATCATTGATCCGAACTGGAGTAGTTTCATGGCAAAATCGTAAGTTGGCGATAGATACAATCCGAAATCTGCATACTCGCCGCAATCCTCGATGAGACGCTGACTATGATGTAATGGCAGTGACTTAAGATAATGTTTGTGGTCTTCGTTGGCGCGTATCACGATGTGCTCCGGCTTTACGTCGTAGCCGATGACAATCCCGTATGCTGTCGAAAAGAAATCGTCGGCATTGAAATTTCTGGGCAACTTATATGTGTCATCTGTAATCTCGACATCTACCAGACGGTCGAGCCCGTAAATTTTGATTTCATCTCGGTTGTTGTGCGCCAGCACATACCAGCGGTTTTCAAATAGCTTGACACAATAAGGTTCAATCGGGAATGTATAGCCATGTGATTTTTTGAATGGGTGATACGTGACATTTACTATTCGATTTTCCTTCATTGCCTCAAGCAATGTTGTCAAATGATCTCGTCCTGAGGGGATCTTGTCAACCAGTATGCGACCCTTTAGCGAGAGGTTTTCGCCGATGAGATTACCCACCGCAAAAGAGTCGAGCATCCATTTTTTGAGCTTATCCTCGTCTATGTCCTCAGGATTGGCGATATAATAGAGGTAACCACCGACTTTTTGACAGTCGATAATGATGCTGAATTGCTCGAAAATGGCATCGCGCCAGCGATTGAATGTAGCGCGATGAAGCGGTTTACAGTCGCTCAAATCCTTGTTGCGTTCCCATTTGTCAGACAAATCCTTGTGGGAAATTTTCCCGGCACGGCGGATTGTGTCAATCAGCCAGGTGTATTTTTGGAGCTGGTTCATATCAGTTTGAATTTTACATCGCAAATCTAATCAAGTCATGTATCATTTGGTGATACATGATTGAAAAATATCTTATATGGAAGTCAAAATATCCTCTTCTTCGACTGACTTCAAGGAGAATATATCCAATAGTTGATTAAAACAGAATGGATGCTGCCACCAGATTACATGACTTACAGCCAGTTTTCCATTGCCATCGGAGACTATATGATACGTCTCGTAATCGCTGTATCCCCAAGACATGTAGAGTGATATATATTCTTCTTGTTGAGTTAATTCGATTCCTAATACGGCTAACCACTCATCTTTGTCTTTTGTAAAATCATCAAGGGTTGAGTATGGCTCAACAAGATTAGATAGGAATGCGTGACGCTTTCGCATTAAATCACACCTTTCTTCCCGGGTCATATCCGTCAAATCCATGTTCCGTAAAGTTTTTCGGGTTCATAGTCTTGACGAGTAATCTCTTGCGTTTTTCGGCGAGCCTCAGCAAGTTCTTCTGTGGGTGGTGGAAGTTTAACAATAAAGACGTTGTTAGGACGCTGCTTCATCCCAACTTTGTGACGAAGCCACAGGTTTTCCATCAAGAGCGAAACGCATTCCGGTGAATGTATCGTTTTCATTATGATGCTTTGAAATTAAAGATTGGACGGATGATTGTGTCGATTGTGACGGTGTCACCGATGTTGGCGATGATCTCTGAGGCGGGCTTGTAGACCATCGGTGACTCGTCGCGTGTGAAGTCATTGACCGACTCCGAATAGATGCCCTGCATGGATGCCTCGAAGTCTTCAATTGTGATTTTCTCGTATGCCTGTGTGCGGCTCAATACTCGTCCGGCGCCGTGGGGTGCCGAACAGTTCCAATCCGGATTGCCCTTCCCGGAGCAGAGCAATGAGCCGTCGCGCATATTCAAAGGAATGATGCAACGTTCATCCTCGGCAGCCGATATGGAGCCCTTACGGATGATGTTATCATCGCTGATATAATTGTGGACGGATTCAAATTCCTCCAATACCTTTACCTCCGGGAAGAACCGCATAAGTAGTAGTGATATGAGTTTACGGTTGAGCACAGCCCAACGCTGACAGATGCGCATATCGTGAAGATAATGTTCACGTACCTCACCTTCGACATAACAGAGGTCTGCGGGTAACAAAGGCTCGGTAGCCTCATGTTCCTTGCGCATTTTCTTGATTACACTCTGCAATTCAGAGCGGCGTCCGGCGGCTTTATATTCCTCGATGATGCGCTTGATTGTCTCCTCAAACTCATCAGCCCCGTCGGTAAGATGTTTCACCGCCTTTGTCTGATAGATTTCGGCAACCTGTTTGCCGAGATTGCGTGACCCGGTGTGAATAATGAGATACACATTTCTATCGTCATCCCTGTCAAGCTCAATGAAATGATTGCCGCCGCCAAGGGTGCCTATAGCTTTGTTGATGCGACCGGAGTTCTTGATTTCACGATAGCAGTAGAGTTCAGTGACGAGCCGTTTAGCTTCGCGGTAGATGTCTATTTCATCTCCGGCAAGGGGAGTGAAGCCGAAGCGGTCTTCTCGTACGATCTTTCCGGAAGGAACATTGGCGCGGATATGCTTATGAAAAGCAGGAAAGTCAATATCCGAGAGTTTGCCGAGTTTGAGGATGCGCATACCGCAGCCTATGTCAACGCCAACGATATTGGGAATTACCTTGTCGCCGAGATCACCGGTGAACCCGATTACGCATCCTGCACCGGCATGAACGTCAGGCATGATTCGTATTTTCTTGTCGGAGAACACATCAATCGAGAGCAGCTCTTTGATTTGCGCTAAAGCATTCTCCTCAATGTTGTCCGTAAAAATTTTCACGTCATATCCTTCTATTATCTTCATGATCATTGATATTTTGATTAATACAGCGGAGTTATACGCCGTAGTGTGCAACTATCCGGTGCAGTCAGAATCGGTTATTATTTTGTCGCAAAATAATAGCTGAGGTGGTGCAATTCACGATACAGGTGTAGATTTTTGTTTGTGTATGTGCTGACTCGCGGAATGATACACCTCGACAATACTTTTGCAAATGAAATTAAAAAAATAGCGGAGTTATGACATTGGCAGAATTAAATTACAGATGCTTAAAAGCACACCTGCTTCTGGCGGTAGGTACAATAATAGGAGAAATTATTGCGCATATATATGGCATCAAGTATACTTTGTTGTTCGGCTTATTAACCGGATTATTGTTTTCACTCCATGTCTATCGCCAGTGTATTATTGTGCTGATCAATGAATATCGAAATTTAAAATCAAAACAAAATAATGGTAATGAAGACATTTAGGGAATATCTCAGTATAAGCCAATTTGAAGATATATGGTCTGAAATCGTCGAAAACTATTCGGAACCAGAAGAAATCGAATCGGTTTATGCCAAATATTATGAGAAGTTGAAAGCACTTCCACACAAATCGGTGAGAGGAATCATTGATATGCCCGGAAGCCCGAACCAATATCCCGATGGTCTGAACGGTGCTCCAGACTGGATTATTGATAAGAGGGTTAAAACCAAAGAAAAAGACAGTGCCGTAGTTGCTGCCACATTGCTCTACTGGGCATCGCTACATACTTTCTATACCTCACAAGAACATGACGCGGATTTATTCAGGTATCTTGAAATTATAGATTCTCAGGATTGCAAGGCATTATGCGATTATATGATGGAATCAATGAAGCCTCAGCCATATAGTGCCGAAATAGAGGAGAGCCGGGTGCGGAAAGAACGTCTTTTTTGGGAAGATACGTTCTCGTGTCTATATGCAGGCGATTGGCGTTACACTCTTTATATACTTAAGCGAAAGCTTCAATATGATATGGGCTTCATGCGGGGCTTTGCCGACCATGCAGGTCGCGAACGCGATGCCGACCGAATGCAACTGTGCTGTAACCTGATTGATGGTGCAACTGCCCACATATATCCTAACGAACGGCAGTGTCGGATGCTCCACCTAATCTTCAAAATCCTTGAGCAAAACATCTCCAACTGGAGTGATTGATTCTAATTCTCGGTAACTCTAATTACGATAAACTTCGTTGTAATCACGATGAGAATCACTAAATTTATGATTCGTGAGTATCACTATTACGAAAATGAATAAAGAGCAAGTACTTGAACATTTGAAAACAATTCTGCCATCGGTAAACCCGCCTAAACATATATCGGTTGAGATGGCAGATAGCTGTCTTTTTATAAAATTAGGCAGTAAAAGTGGTGTTGTCAATATGCAGACAGATGAATCATCACTTTGCCAATAGATTTGGTATTGAATTTGAGTTCAAAAATATTTCGCATTTAACAGAATGAGAATCACTGTTCATCGCGGCACCAAACAGATTGGCGGGTGTGTGACGGAATATGAATCAAACGGGTGGCGACTGTTTGTCGATTATGGCGAACAGTTGCCCGGCGCACCTATGTCTGACAAACATCTGGCAATAGAGGGTCTGACTTGTGGAGATCTAAGCAAAAGTGCTCTGCTGATAACCCACTATCACGGTGATCATATTGGGAAAATTGCTGAAATAGCTCCTGAACTGCCTATTTTTATGGGTAAGATTTCAAAAGAAATTGCACAGGGCCTTTCGGCGCATATGAGCCATGTAAGCGAAGAACAACGTCGGATAGCTGAGCATCTTGATTCTGTCAAGACCTTTACAGCAGGTGAACGGTTTTTCTTTGGCGAATTTAATATTATGCCGATTGTTATTGATCATTCGGCTTTTGACGCTTATGCATTCTGTATAGAGGCACAGGAATTAAGAGTGTTTCACTCCGGAGACTTTCGTACTCATGGTTTTCGTAGCGGCAAATTATCTGCGGTCATTGAAAAGTGTGTCGGTAGAGTCGATTATGTGATCTGCGAGGCTACTAATGTCAATCGCCATGATGCCACACTCATGCCGGAGTATGAACTTCAAAGAGAATTTGAAAAATCATTCCGAAAGTCCAAATATAACGTTGTTTACGTCTCATCAACTAATATTGATCGTTTGTTCGGTCTCTATCATGCTGCGCTTAAGGCCCGTAGGCCTTTTTATGTTGATTCCTATCAGAAAAGAATGATGGATATTGTGGCTGGTCGAGATCGCATCTGGGGAAAGTCTCGTCTCTATAGATATAAAGAAGGTAGAGAACCGATTGAATTGCATCGCGATGAAGCTAATTTTAGAATTAATGACAAATTCAAAGAATTTCTTACTGATAATGGATATGTACTGATAGCACGGGCAGGAGAAAGATTCGATAAACTTCTTTCCGAGATGCCTGATGCAGGAAGAAGGATATTTCTTTCAATGTGGAAAGGGTATCTCGATAAATCTGGTTCGGCCTACAGTCCGATTCTTGAAAAATCAGTCGGAAATGATTACGAATATCTGCACACCAGTGGACATTGTGACATGGCAAGCCTTGAGGGGTTGTTTAATATTTTAAAGCCCAAAGCAATAATTCCGATTCATACCGATGCTCCCCGAGACTTTGCCAGTCTTTTCAGTGATAAATGGCCGGTAATTCTTCTTGATGACGGAGAGCCATTCTCGGTTATCCGTGATTCAGGATTCGACAATATTGTGGCAAAAATAATAGCATATCAAGTTCCTGATAATACTTTTGAATCCTTGGAAAATTCTGAAAACCTTAAATATTGGTCGATTGATAACCGAATCCTCGGTGAGTTCCAATGCTGGGCTGATGCCGATTTTGTCCTGCGTCATGTCGAATATGCACCCAAGCGTCTGCTTGCATACACAATTGAGTCGGATGATGATATGGCTCCTTGGCACTATGTGGTTTATAACCCTGATTTTACCATCAATTCAGAGTATAATGAGGGAGGACATGAACCCGGAGGCAACAATTATCAAAAAGAATACGGGTTCTCTCAAGGCGACAAAATATTGGCCATTGTTGATGATGTGCTTGTCCCTTGCGAAGTTGTCGGCCCCGTTTCAGTGGATTTTATGCGAAGTAATTTCGATAAAGACGGATACCGAAACGAGGAAGATTTCCAGAAATATATGTCTCGATTATGGGATTGGGACTGGGATACAGTCGTTGTTCATCCGCTTGTCAAAATTAAAACTGAATTTGGGGAAATTTCTTCAGATACGACCGCTCAAAGAATATACCTGTTTCCATACCAGGAGTTAAAAATATAAATTTACGCACAATGAAGCACTTAATGCAATAGAATCATGGCAGATTTAATGAAAATAGTCCATCTATCTGACACTCACAATTGTCATCATAGGCTTCGGAATTTGCCCGATGCGGATGTTGTTGTTCATTCCGGTGATTTCTGTATGGTAGGTAGTGAGCGGGAAGCAATTGATTTCCTCAACTGGTTTTGCGATTTGCCATATCGTCACAAGATTTTCATCGGTGGTAATCACGATGATTGTCTTTACGGAGCAAACATAGATGGTCTTGACCATAACGTGCATTATCTTTGCAACTCCGGGATAGAGATAGAAGGCTTTAAATTCTATGGAGTCCCGATGTTTATGGACGATTGCGTCACCGACAGGCAAAGTTGCAACTATGCCCGTATTCCGGAGGACACAGATATACTTATAACACATTCGCCGGCCTACGGTATTCTTGACTTCGACGATAACATCAACTATGGTTCGGTAGAAATACTTGAAAGACTGGCGATGCTCAATCTTAAAGCGCATTTATTCGGCCATATACACGCTCAACACGGTATTTTAGAGCAATCAGACATAATCTACTCTAATGGAGCAATCATGAATTCGGATTACACGCAGCTGAATGTCCCCAATTTAATAGAAATATAAAATGCCTGAATGTAGACACGGCATAAACCATTTCTGGCGTGTGAAGTAAATTTGCCGGTATAGTAACAAGAAATAACGGTTATGGAAAAATTTGGAGGTATAAGATATAATTCAAGGTGGGATGGATCGACATGGTTCATCCTTGGGCTCGTAGCGGTATGTTGCGTTGTACCTTGTTTCTTGGATGATGGAATATGGCCAACAATAATCTGTCTTGTGATGTTGGCTTTTGTGCTGCTGACATTTTTCAGTATCTATTACCGCATTGACGGAGATAAACTTGTGGTGTACACGTTCTTCATTCCGAAAGCTTATCCGATTGATAAGATTAAGGAAATCAAACCGACAAAGAACATTCTATCATCTCCGGCAACATCATTGACTCATCGGTTGGCAATCACTTTTACCGACCGGAAGATTCTGAAAAGTACCACCCCTCTCATTATATCACCAGTCCGAAAAGAGGGGTTTATACAACAACTTCTCTCCATCAATCCAGAAATTCAGCATTAAGTTCTGCCGTTTCATTTGCTCCAATGTATAAATCCGAGGTGGAACATCAATGCGAAATTAGCCAGTGTCATGGTTGCGGCTATAAGAATAATATGGATGAGCCTCCTGACGGGATGTTTCATGTCATGGTAATGTTCGCGGAGTGCCGTGCGCCGTCCGGCTGTATATCTCAGCTTACAGAATAAGGAAGGCAGAAAGCATAGAGGAATCACTGCGGCAAGGGCAATAATACAACCGAGATAGCGAAAAGCTATCGGTATGATAACCGGTATGAGTATTGCAAAGAGCCAGCACATGAACAGCAACCTACCTCCGTTTAGGTTGTTATGCTCCCTCTCGCTAAATCTCTCGGCCACATACCAGATGTAGTCGATGAAGCATACCCGATATTTGCGATTGTTTTTCTCCATACTGTCAACTCCACGCAAAGAACTTCGTAAGGCAAGCGGCCAACGCTACGCCGACTAACGCAATCTGAATCCGGCGGCGTGTTTCGGGTTTGCAGTCGTCGAAAAGCCACAGCTTGCCCCAATACTGCCACTCGCACGCCCATTTCCACCGTAGCAACAACCCCGTGAGCCACAGGGCAAGCAGAGTGGCGGCAAAGAGCAACCCGAATTTCGGGTGAGCCTGTGCCCACTCAAAATGATTACCAGCCATTTTGCTGATAGCCTCCCATATTTCGGTAATAGTCATATCCATGTGATGAAATTTAATTCCAATCGCCAAAATAGTACTTTTTGCTCACTCCCTCACCACTTTATGCTGAAGAACACTAAACATTCCGTTCACTTTCTGCCGTAAAAGCACTAATTTTGTAAATTAATGGACGGCAATGGCATTTAAGCGCAAATATAAGTTCAACTGGCTCGACTACCTGTATTATATGGGTGTGAACTATGGCCCTGCAAGATGGCCGATGCCTTTTGAGGCGTTGGTAGGCTCAGCCCTTATGTGGCCTATGGTGTTATCTGTCATATTTGCGCACCCAAGTAATAAGCAGAATATCATTTACACGCTCTGTATATTCGTAGTTGTTATTCTATTTTATGAGCGGCCATTGAAAAAATATTGGTTTACACCTGAACGAGAGCGGGCATATTTCCGTCGCTATCCCCAGCGGAGACATGTCAGTGTTAACACCGTGTGGTGGCTTTCATTAATTATAACTTCGACTAACGTCATATTAATGTTCTTAGTATTATATCTGTTGAAATGAGCTAACAAATCAAATATATATCACATATTAAAGTCTATGGCATTTCAACGTAAATATAAATTCAACTGGCTCGACCACTTGCATTACATGGGCAATGATGTGGTAGTGTGGAGTGTGTGGTTCTATTTTGAGTTATTTTTTGTTGGAGTGCCTCTTTTGTTACTGTTGCTTTGTGTGGGAGCTCTGGTAATCAAGCAAATGGTCAATGCATCTCTAATCTATATATCCATTTATGCTGCCTGTGCGCTTGCGATTGTTTTATATTCAAAGAGATGGCTGAAGATACACCGGTTCACACCGCAACGGGAGTGTGCATATTTCCGCTGTTATCCGCAACGGAAATATTATAGGACGCCTTTTATCATTACGATAGGAGCATATCTTATGACCTCCATGTTAGGGGGATTCTTAATTTATTACATATTGCAATGGGCCGACAAATCCGTCATATAGCGATAATGATTCTTTTTACCGTTGTCGCCGGCTCGATGTCCGGGCAGGAGGTGACGGAACAGACTGTATTTTGCCGGATTAATGGCAGGATTGAGGCTGACAGTTCTGCTATGATGACAGCCGAGTGGCGCAACCGCGTAGTGTGCGATTTTCTAAGATATGCAGTGCCATCGGCAGATGCAACCGCCATAGACTACTGTGACACCTACAGCGGTCTAATGATGGATGATTCTACATGTATAAGCATTGACCGTGTTACATTCCCGAATAGCGGCGACACGCAGATCAAATGGTTTGCTGATATTCCGGAAAAAGGCTATGCCGATATAGACATTCCTTCGGAAGCTCCTGAAAAGTGTATAGCTTTCCGCCTGGGATCCGTTCTGATAATCGTGTGGTGTGACCTTTTTGCCGACAGTGACAAAGTATTAAACATGATTAATAAAGTCTTGGATTCAACTGCTGTTTTATGTTGAAGAACACTATGCTAAGTTATTGCGGTATGTTGAATTGGTAATATTTTTGTTGTTGAGATTCTTCTAATATACAAACAATGCCATTATGAGTGAACTAAGCACCTTAAAAGAAGCGTTCAGCACCGGAACTGCACCCTCCGGAGCCAATGCCAAGAAGTTCCAGAAACTTCTTAAAAAGTACGAGCATATTGTAAATCCCAAGTTCGTACACCTTTATACGGTGCGAGACTGTCGTTACGACGATACAACCTACCGTGTGTTCGCCATGCCGGTAAACAGTGAAAGTATCGACATTGAAACCCTTGAGGCAATCAAGGAAGAGGTCAACACACTCCCTGTGGGAAGTATAAGATATAATTCCAAATCATCGGGTTGCCGGGATGTCGAGTTTGAGGATGGCACAGGAAAGTATATCCAGGACGAGAAGGATACCGATGATGTCATGACAATCAGCAACCACTTCGATGGTGTTCTCATCTTTACGATGGCTGTTTCCAATGGTAGTGTCGCAGAACTTGACTGCGATTATGCCGTACTTGGCAAATGGGACGGAACAGGGTTCTTTAAATGGAAAGATTACACAATACTCCCGATAGAGAATGTAGCTCTCGGAAAAGGATGTGGTAAAGAGGGCTTCTCAAATATACCGGACACGGCTGTCGAAGGAGATCCGCAAGCTCCTGAAAATGCCATAGAAAAAGCAAGCCAGAAATATATGCAGATAATGCAGTATGTGATGTATGCTCTTATCGCTGCCGGTGCTGTGTGGTATTTCTTCTTCCGCTGACATTATAGCTATTGCCTATGATTGGTGTGATTCTCGTTGGAGTAGGAACGTTGGCTGCAGGTGTAGCCTTTCAAAGATTCCTTGTCAGGCAGTTGGCCAAACAGCACCGAGAAGTGAAAGAGAACTTTGGCAACTACTTTGACACCGACGTTTTTTCATCGGAACATTCAATAGCGACATTTATCGAATCCAATTACCCGGCATTTCCCATGTCGGGTAAAAAATTATTGTGGGCCTTGTCGGATGACGGATATCCATGCGCAGTGGCCTATGATGCGGCCGATATGTTGGTTTGCAGGGCTGAGCTGAGTGAAGGTGAAATACATCGTAGGTGCGACGATGCCGAGACGATTGAGTTTACTGCAGATTGCGTCCGGACAATATGGCTATTGCGAGACAAGGAGGAAAGTCCTGTCTACGAGGTTGATATTCTATATAATAAAAATGGCGTTACAAGAGAACTGAAGATTATACGTTTTATCGTTAATGTGGATGGAGGCATGAACATACACAACTTCCGAAACTTTGTCGGCACTCTCAGAAGTACATCCATAGAAAACAATATCTATATCCGTGATTTCATAAAACCAGGATAATGATGGCTAGCAAATATGCAGTGTCACAACGTAAGGGCCGATGCTGTTCGTGAGAAGGATATAATTCAGCCTGACTAATGGAAATGTGATTGCGTTCAAGTAGGGTAGTACTTATAAATCGGATAAAACTGATTACATTTGTCATGTCACAATACAAATCGGATTATGAAACTAAAAATCTTTATTTTGTTGGTCGGATTGTTGTCTTTTATATCGCAGGCACAGACAATCCATTACAATGCATTTTCACATAACGATTATGAGCGCCCGCGTCCGTTGCTCGATGCACTGTCATTCAATTTTAATTGTGTGGAGGCAGATCTTTGGCTGATTGATGGCGAACTGTATGTATCACATGACTCGGTAGCACCCGATCCTGATATTACATTTGAGAAACTGTATCTGTTGCCATTGACAGAGCGTATCAAAGAAAATAACGGCAAGGTGTATAAGGACAGTGATCGTCCGTTTTATCTGATGGTTGATTGTAAGACTGACGGCGAGGAGATGTATCCTGTTCTAAAAAAGAAGCTGGAGCCGTATGAAGCTTTTTTCTGTCATGAATCGGACGGGAAGATGCATGAGGGGGCGGTATTGTTTTATCTGTCGGGACGACGCCCGCGCAAGGCTGTTGCCGCCGAATCCAACAGGTTTATATTTCTGGACGGTACAATAGGGGATTTGGGAAAAGGTATTCCTGCGGTACTGATGCCTGTTGTAAGTGACAATTATTCGGAATACATAGGATGGAAGAGTACTGGGATGATGCCTGCGGAAAAACTTGAAAAAATGCGTGAATATATAAGGCAGGCTCATGCAGAAGGTAAATTGTTCCGTTGGTGGGGAGCGCCCGATACACCTCAGTTCAAGCGGCTGTTTATAGAGGAAGGCGTGGATCTGATCGGTGCAGATGACCTGGAGGCATTGAGTCTGATTTTATAAAGAGCATACTGTAATATAAAAAAGTCTTTTACTCTGTAGTAGTGTATATTTGGTTGTGAATGATTTGGTATTATAGAAAAATAGTCGTACCTTTGCAGCCGATTAAATAAGGAAATGAAATGCCCGGACTGTGGGAGATTGACGCCAAGGCCTGTGTGTCAGCTACTACAGGATGGGTAAAGTGTGTATTAATAAAAATAATTAGTGTGGATACGTTAAGCTACAAAACCGTTTCTCCCAACGCTGAAAACGTTGAGCGCAACTGGGTAGTGGTCGATGCTGAAGGTCAGCATTTCGGCCGTCTCTGCTCGAAGGTTGCCAAGATCCTCCGTGGGAAAAACAAACCTGACTACACTCCTTTCGTTGAGTGTGGTGATCATGTGGTCATCATCAATGCCGATAAAGTCGTTCTCACCGGCAAAAAAATGACTGACAAGATTTATCTGAACTACACCGGATATCCCGGCGGACAGCGGGAGCTGACTCCTGAAGTTCTGATGAAAAAATCTTTCAACAAGCACATCAAGGGCGGTAAGCACCCACTCTTCCTTCGCGGTATCAAGGGTATGCTTCCCAAGAACCGTCTTGGCCGAAAGATTATCGCAAACCTGCACGTTTACAATGGCCCGAACCATCCTCATGAGGCTCAGAATCCGCAGGTGATTGATATCAATGCTGTTAAATAAGTAACCTCCTTGAACCAATAAAAAGATGGAAACAGTTAATGCAGTTGGTCGCCGTAAGGCTGCCGTAGCCCGCGTGATTGTCAAGGAAGGCAACGGCGAGATCATAATCAACAAACGTCCTCTGGAAGTTTACTTCCCCTCTTCGATTCTCCAGTACATCGTGAAGCAGCCTCTGCTTGTTCTTGAGGCTGAAGGTAAGTACGACATCCGTGTGAACCTCGACGGTGGCGGCTATAAAGGCCAGGCAGAAGCTCTGCGTCTTGCTATCGCCCGTGCACTTGTGAAAATCAATGCCGAGGACAAGCCCGCACTCCGCGCACATGGCTTCATGACTCGTGACCCGCGTTCGGTTGAACGTAAGAAGCCCGGTCAGCCTAAGGCACGCAAACGCTTCCAGTTCTCCAAGCGTTAATCATTATCCTCTCTCGCCCATGCTGCGGGTTACGACCCATAGCTTGTGTTTAGTATCTAAATTCCGCCGACAGTCTTCATATGCGGCATAATGATGCCATGGCGACTTTACCCCGGAATTGAATTTCAAGAACGTAAACAATAAAAGACAATTATGTCAACTCCTACATTTGACCAGCTCCTCGAAGCCGGCTGCCACTTTGGCCACCTCAAAAGAAAATGGAACCCGGCCATGGCTCCCTACATCTTCATGGAGCGTAACGGTATCCACATCCTTGATCTCTATAAGACAGCCGCAAAGCTTGACGATGCAGCCGCTGTCTTGAAGAACATGGCTAAGGCAGGCAAGAAAGTCCTGTTTGTAGCCACTAAAAAACAGGCCAAACAAGTTACTGCCGAAAAGGCCCAGCAGATAGGCATGCCCTATGTGATCGAGCGCTGGCCCGGTGGTATGCTTACCAATTTCCCCACCATCCGCAAGGCAGTCAAGAAGATGACCTCGATTGACAAGATGACTAAGGATGGTACATTCGACAATCTGTCAAAGCGTGAAAAGCTGCAGATCACACGTCAGCGTGCAAAGCTGGAGAAGAACCTCGGTTCGATAGCCGATCTCAACCGTCTTCCTTCGGCACTCTTTGTAGTGGACGTTCTCAAAGAGCATATTGCTGTAGCTGAGGCTAACCGTCTCGGTATTCCCGTGTTCGGTATTGTCGACACTAACAGTGATCCTTCAACTGTTGATTACGTTATTCCTGCAAATGACGACGCATCCAAGTCGATCGAGCTTATTCTCGACACTGTTGTAGCCGCTATGGCCGAGGGTCTTGAGGAGCGTAAGGTCGAAAAGGCCGACAACGCTGCCGCCGAGGCACAGGCAGAAGGTGCAGCTGCTCCCCGCCGTGAGCGTCGCCGTATTCGCAAGAATGAGGATAAGGGCTCTGCTCCCGCTGCTGAAGTTGAGGTATCGGCCGAGGCTGCAGAATAATTTTTACAGTAACGCATGGTAAGGACTATCCTGTGATGGGTAAGTCCTTACTGTGAGTTGCTTTTTTACTAATCTCTAAACTCCAAAAACTTCCATATTATGGCAGTAACAATGGCAGAAATCACCAAGCTGCGCCACCTTACAAGCGCAGGCTTGATGGATTGCAAGAAAGCTCTTGCCGAGACCAATGGCGACATTGAGGCCGCTGTTGAGATCCTCCGTAAAAAGGGTCAGGCCGTAGCCGCCAAGCGTGAGGACCGTCAGGCATCAGAGGGTTGCGTGCTGTCGAAGAACGAGGGTGGCTTCGCTGCTATCGTCGCTCTGAACTGCGAGACCGACTTTGTGGCTAAGAACGCCGGCTTTGTTGAACTCACCAAGAAGATCCTTGACGCAGCTGTTGCCAACAAGGTAAAGAGTGCTGACGAACTGAAGGCCCTCGTGCTTGACGGTCAGACAATCGAGGCTCTTATTGTTGAAGAGTCAGGTAAGACCGGTGAGAAGACAGAACTCAGCTCATACGAGTATATCGAGGCTCCTTCGACAACTTCCTATAACCACCTCGGAAATAAACTTGCCACTATCGTAGGTTTTAACCTCGAAGGTGTTGATTACCAGGTAGGCCGTGATGTAGCTATGCAGGTTGCATCGATGAACCCTGTAGCAGTGAGCCGCGAGGATGTTCCTGAGGCTGTAATTGAAAGCGAGAAGGCTGTCGCTATCGAAAAGACCAAGCAGGAGCAGGTGCAGAAGGCTGTTGAGGCTGCTTTGAAGAAAGCTGGCATCAATCCCAATCTCGTCGACTCAGAGGCTCATATCGAGAGCAATATTGCAAAAGGTTGGCTTACTGAAGAAGAAGCTGCAAAGGCTCGCCAGATCACAGAGGAGACAGCTGCCCAGAAGGCTGCAAACCTTCCCGCACAGATGATAGAAAATATCACGAAGGGTCGTCTCAACAAGTTCTTCAAGGAGTCGGTTCTTATAGAGCAGGAGTTTGTGAAAGATGCAAATCTCACAATCGGCCAGTATCTTGAGAGCGCTCAGAAGGGTCTTGTTGCTGTATCGTTCAAGCGTGTAAATCTCAATCAGGATTAATCATCCTGCCAAGGAATAGTAGAAATCGGGCTGTGCCAAAAGCGGTGCAGCCCGATTTTTATGCAGTTATTCTGCTTCTTATGTGGCATGTAACAGTGGGGTGGTTAAAGCATGATGGTGTAGGTGTCGTAGACTGTTGCGCGGGCGCCAAGACTATATTTATGCCGGACCAGCCCCTGGTTAAGATACATGCCGTTTTGCTCGTTGGAAGTGCCGAGGTCAAGGTACATGCAACCGTCGCAAAGATGGTTCAGCACGTATTGGTAAAGTTTCGGAAATGCGTTTATTTCTCTGCCTCGTTCTGTGGATGCGGCATACTGTAGATGCATTACCGTGCTTGTACGATAGAATAGGGCGCCGGCGACTATTTCGTCATGTTCCAGTGCTGTCACCAATATTATGTTATCGGGAAATCTGGTTTTCAGTGATATTATTTCTTCTAAACTGTGAACCGGAGTGGCAGAGTATCTGTCATGCAACAGTGTCTCAAGAATATCCCAAAAATGATGAATACGGTCGCTATAGGAGATTGTCACGCTGTGGGTGGATCGAACCTTGCGGCGTGATGTTTTGTCGAATGCCATGGGCGCGGGTATGTAAATTGTCGATGACAGCCGACGGGACATCAGTGTTGCACCTGACCTAAAAAGCGCATATAAGTCCTCTTCGGCCGGATAAAGGTGGTAGATGTGTGGTACTGGTTTATATATAAGCTGTTTTATGCCGTCACGACGCATAATGTCAAGCGAATCATCCCATAGTGTCATCATGGATATGATGTCGAATCCTGATCCGGGTATAACCCATCCGCCATAGGTAAGTCCTTGGTGGGAATGGAGAGTGTTTTCATGAATATTTGCGGGAAGTATGGCGACAATGCGGCCGAGTCTGTCGCATGCGACAAGCGACCGGTCGGTGAACCGGTCGCTGTGGTAGTCCATATAATCGCGTTTAAACAGGAATGTGCCGTTTTTGGATCTATCTACACATTGATCCCATTGCGCTTTGTCGGCAGTGGTATAGTGCCGTATATTAAAACGTTTGGTCATCAGTCATATATCGGCTGTTTATCTTGCCGGATATGAATAATTGTTTGTGATTTTGCCGTCGCGTGCCTTTACCTTTATTTCAATACTTTTTTTATCGGCGGTCACGTCAAGTATCTCATTGTTGGAGTTTACAACGATTGGAAACGCAACACCCTCTTCTCCAGGGGTATAGAGCGCATGCCTGTGAATGTGCCCGCTGAACATTACATCAACATTGGCTTTGTTGAGGATGGGAAGAAACTTGCGGCGTATTTCGCCAAGACCGTGCCATTCCCGTCCGACAGGAGGAATGTGAATAAGCACTACGCGATAGGTTGCGTTTTTGTATTCGGGTGAATTGACTACACCGCGCAGCCATTCAGCCTCAAGGGTACGGTAGTTATCAAAGTCGGCAAGATCGCAATACTCTATATCGGAATCGGGTTTGTCTTCGCCTCCGTCAAGCACGACGAAGAATACAGGCCCGCTGTTGAATGTGTAGTAGGGTTGTCCGGTTGTGTTGGGGAATTGTTCTATAAAATTGTTTTGCATGCGTCCGCGTGTCTCGTGGTTGCCGCGGACCATGTAGAACGGGATCGATCGTGCATAGAGTTTCGACGTCTGGTTCAGGTAACCGTTGTAAAGTTGCTCCATTCGGTCCATATTGTTGGTCATGTCGCCGTTGAGCACCATGAAGTCGAGTGAGGCTGAGTCAATCTGATGGAACAGGTCAACATATTTTTCGGTATCTTCGTGTATGTCATTGAGTATCGCGAAGTGTATCCGGTCTTTTTGTGCTCCTGTTGTGCGGAATTCATAAGGTTCCGCGCCATATACTACCGAAGCCACAACATCTCCGTAGCGCACTTTTCTTTCGCCATTGTCGAATACTTCGCGTGCATATATACGATATCGGTATTTTGTGTCGGGTTTAAGTCCGCGCACGGTAACGCGATGTATGGTTCCGGTGTTTTTGTGTCCGAAAAGCGAATCAAAATATTTAGGGCGTTCCCGTGCGTAGAAATGGCTTGCATCATCGGGAGCAATCTCAACCCACGCTACCGACGGCCTGTTTGTAGCCATTACGACTGTGACAGTGGAGTCGGTGAGATTTTGAAGATAGGGCTGACATATGAGTGAAAACTTTTCCTGAGCATTCAAGCCGATAAATGTCACGAGCAATAGCCCGAAGATGATTGATTTCAGTGTTTGCATGGTAAATCAGGTGTATTGTTGTCAAAAGCAGACTTATTGAAACAGCCACCTAAATTTACGAAAAATGTTGTCGTGCAGTATCTGTTTAGACATATTATTTTCCGCACATCTCACTTATGTCCAAAGAGAGACCTGCTGAAAATGTAGTGCCATTGGTGACAGGGGAGTTGTTGTAATAGTATTTGGGGATATAGTTAAACAGGTTGTCGACTGACAGGATCACATTGACACCTCTCCAAACGTTTTGTGTGATATTCAGTTTGCAAATCAGATAAGACGGATAGGTAACTCTTTCGGTCGACGTGTAATCGGTGTAGGATGTGTATTCGTCGGCTGTAACCTGCGACAGAAAGCGGGCATTCAGGGCTATGTTGAAACTGTATTTCGGCCAGCTTCTGGCATAGTCTATACGTGCTGTCGCTGTGTGGGGGCGTGTAGCCGATATGACAGGTGTGCCTTTGCGTATATCTTCATGGGTATAGACATAGGACAGACGTGTACCAAGTCCGAAATGTGTCCGCCAAGATAGACTGGCATCGACACCTACAATGTTCATGCGGGGGATATTGGTGTATATCATGCCGTTGAGGTAGCGGCTCCAGGCGGTAGTAATGCGGTCGTCAACTATATTGAAAAATCCTCCGGCATTGAAGTTCAGTAGCCCACGGCTGTATTCTCCCGAGATCTGGAAATTGTTGCTTGACTCGGCTTTAAGGTCTGGATTTCCATAGATCATGAATACGGAAGCCATATCGAAATCCATATACATCTCTTTGAGCGACGGAGCCCTGAACCCGCCTGAATATGATCCGCGCAGGTTCCAACGACCGAGTTTGTACATTGCGCTGATTTTGGATGAGGCGTGTTTCATGCGCGACATCGAGAAGTAGTCGTAACGCAGCCCGGCGATTATATTGAGCCTGGGTATGAAATTCATGTCGAGCTGTGCGAATCCGTCGGCTGTGATTTGTTTTTTGTGGCCGTTGTCGCTGAACTGGTAGCTGAGAAGATAGTCACGCATGACATCGGCTCCGGCAGTGAGTATGAATCCACCGGGAAAGGAGTGGTTGAATATTGCCCGGCCGCTATGCTGCACATTGCTGTATTTGCGGATATCTTTGCCGCTGGATATGACAAAGTCACTTTTGTCGTATTGGTCGAAATTGTATGACAACTCAATATCGCTCTTGGGTGATATTGTATAGAATCCGCGCAATCCACCGTTGAAGTCGCGGTAGCGGTCGTTTGTGACATCCGATGAACTTCTCTGACGGAAGAAATAGCCTGCACGGGCTACTATTTTGAGTTTATCAAATAGTGTGATAGAGAGACGCTCTTTGAAGTTCCATGTGTGGCCGCCAAAGAATTTGTTGTATTCGCCGGGATTCTTGAAACTATAAGAGTCTATGGATGTGCGCTGGATTGTGGTCAGGCTGCTTACTATGCCGGCCCTGAACCCTGCATCGGCAACATATCGTTGCTCATTATGTGATCCGTATCGGGCGCTGACAGAGGCTTCCCACGGTTTGGTAAGCTCTCTGCTGATGAGGTTTATTACACCTCCTACTGCATTTGAGCCATAGAGAGACGATGATGCGCCTTTTACGATCTCAATGCGTCCGACATCGGCAAGATTCAATCTGCTGTAATCTATATTGTCGAGAGTCTCGCCAGCCAGACGTTCACCATCGACAAGAAACAGCACTGAATTACCACTGAAGCCCTGCATGTTCAGTGATACCTGCTGATTCATCGAGTAGGTAAATTCAATTCCTGGCAACTCTGCCTGCATCAGATCGCTGATGTTTGTCGCGTCGACTTTTTTTATGTCTTTCTCTGATATGACACGGGTTAGAATAGGAGAGTCTTTTAGTAATTTGGGTGTACGGGTTCCGGTCACTACGACCTGATCGATATTTATGCTGAAATCAAAAACAGAATCAGGATCAATTTCGTGTGCCGACATTGACAGGAAGCATGTTGTGGTAACTGCCATTATTGCCCGATACTTTTTCATACTCCCGAGTTATATTGATATTCAATAGTGAGGTATCCCTTTGATCCTGCCTGATTCACATAATTGGCAAGTCGCAGGAACACTTTTCCGCCATCGGCAAGCCGTACGGAAAATACTTTACCTGAGTGGACATATACGGGAGGCATGATCTGTATGTCTACCGACATCCATGACGAAATGACACGGTTGTACCATGATTCACAGTAGACAATATTTCCGCTCATCATGTCGGACAGATCGACTGCGATTTTATCATTGGTCCATGTATCGGCTTCATATTCTCCTACAGAAAAACCGTCGCCTTTGATTGCCGATGCCACAGTCTGGGCTGTCGTCGGCGCTGCCATGGCACCATTGGTTTTTACGTCGTAGTGATGCAAGGCTATATCCCAGTTTTCAGGCGCTTGGTCAAATATTCCGAGGGTTTCGACCGATTGTTCGCTGAAATCTATGTATATCCAATGAAGAAAGTCAGTGGCGTCGATATATATAGTACCGGGGGTGGATTCTGTACAGGGAACTGTAAATCCAAATTCAGATTCACCGTTACCGTTGTTATCTTCAGGAGAATCGTATATGTCTGCGAATATACCATTGCATGCCATGATCGGCAGCATAAGTATGATCGTTGCAGACAGTCTCAGCAGTTTGATCATTTTTTTATCAGTGGAGCGTTACTGTCAGTCCGCCCATGACATCGGGAATGGAGAAAATAAATTCAACGTCTTTTTGGTCGTCGCTCACAGTTCCCGATAGAGTAAACGGATATACTTCAGGAGCAGTGCCCATACCCATTGTGATCTCGCCATTTCCGGTTATAGTCGCAATCTTGTTTTTTTCATCGTAGGTTACCTCTGTATCTTCGGTGGAAAATATGCCATAAGGTGAGCCCTCGTAGACCAGTTTTATTTTTGTATCGTCTATCGCTTCGATAGTCACACTCTGGTCATCAAAATTCTGTGTGAAATAATTGCTTTTTCCTGTTCCGGTGCAATCGTATTGACCTGAAATAATATATGTGGCCGGTGCGGTTCCTTCAAAAAATTCGATTGTAAAGCCATTCATCACCGACGGCATTTTGAACGCTACGCTTATCTTTCCATCGGATAGTTTGCCTTTAGCGGTGCAATCATAAGTATTGGCAGTGGTGCCGTCAGGTTTAATTGGGGTTGTGTCATCGGGCATACCCATGACTGTTTTGCCGTTGCCCTCGAACGTATAGACGCCGGTAGGATCGGCATAAACTTTGGCTTCCGGAATCTCAAATGTGCCCCATGTAGTTGATGTGAACTTTATGTTGGCAATGTCTCCGCTTACAGAAGTAATGGATATTTTTTGATCAAGAGCGATCATTTTATTGAAATACCTACTTTCTGCGACTGTATATCCGCTGTAGGTTCCAGCTATGTTTGCGGCTATGTTTTCCGAAGGCTCGTCACTGCTGCATGACGCTACAGACATGACTATCGCGGAAGCAATAATAGTTTTATATAATCTCATAATTATTTGGAAACTGATTCAGAAATTAAAAAATAAGTCCGGATACGATGATGTAATTTTTCCGGTAAATGAGACGGTAAAGTTACGTTTTTTTTCTGAACCGTGTAATTGAGTCATCGAAAATATTGTTGTGAATTTATTAAATTTGCATTTATGAAACAACTTGTTGTGATATCACTTTTTATGGCGTCATGTGTGAATGTTTTTTCGCAGCCTGAGTGCGATGTTTCTCCGGGTGAGTTTGATATAAGGCTGGAAGCCATGGGATTTGTTGATGTCAGGGAAATTGATCCGGTGATTGTGGTTGATCTCATGTATGCCAGGGATGACAATTTTGTCGGTCATGCCATGTATGACGGCCTTACGAAGGCATGGCTTCATCCGGAAGCCGCACATGCGTTAAAGCTTGCACAGGAAGAGCTTACCAGGCGTCATAAGGGATATTCACTTAAAGTATGTGATGCCTCGCGGCCTATGTCGGTTCAGAAACAGATGTATCAGGCCGTGCGAGGTACATCGAAAGTCAGATATGTGAGCAACCCGGCCAATGGCGGTGGCCTGCATAACTATGGAATGGCGGTGGATGTGACTATTGTGGATGAGCACGGTGTGGAACTCGACATGGGGACAAAGGTCGATCATCTTGGAAAAGAGGCCGGCATTGACAATGAGAGTGAAATGCTGTCAGAAGGTATTATTTCTGTTAATGCGGTTGAGAACCGCAGATTATTGCGACAGGTTATGCGCCATGGTGGTTTCCGGGTGCTTCCTTCGGAATGGTGGCATTTCAATCTTGTGAGTCGCGCGAAAGCCAAGACTTCCTATAAACTGCTTGATTTCTGAATATTCAGGCTGATAAGATTTAGATTATGATTAAAAAGTATTCCTACCCTGAATGCACGATAGAAGTAGAATATGTACCGGGGTTGACATACGTTGGTGCTTTATATGATCATTGCGGTATTTCCCGCGTGAAAATCAGCAATATCTCCGGTATCGGCTGGAATACAATTACAGTGTCTATTACCGGAAGTTTTATACGGCCAAGTGTGAGGGTGTATGGGGGAGTGCCATCAGGTGAGACTTCCGAGATTATACCGGATCGTCTTGATGTGATATTTGACAGGATATGTCGTCTTGATGAGAATATCGATTCTGAAATAAGGTTGACTGTATCGGCCGATGATAGGAAGTTAGATACTGTGTGTCTGCCACTGAAGGTTTATAACAGAAATCATTTTTCAGGAGAATCAGGTCATTTTGAGGAGCTCGCGGCTTTTGTGGATCCTGATCATGAATTGGTGGGGAAAATTGTTGGAACAGTGTCGGTGCCCGGTAACGGACAGTCTGATGAATTCGGAATATTGCGTAAAAAGGTCGAACAGATTTATTGCGCTGCTAAGGATCAGGGATTGTCTTACAGAGATGTTTTCTTCAGAGCCGACAGAGGGCAGGATGTGTCGACATGTGATGTGCTTGTCAGGCAGGAACGCGGAAACACTCTTGATCTTGCGTTGCTGTTCTGTTCATGCCTTGAACGCATTGGCATACGATCGAGCCTGATATATTTTGATACACAAGTTCTGGTAGGTGCATGGACTGACAGCGCTCCTGTAATTGAGGCCGCGGTGACAGCATCGGCAGAAAATATATATGGGCTCATTGCGTCGGATCGTCCGTTGCTTGTGCTTGCTGATCCGTCGGGAGTAGCGACTGGCAAAACATTTGAAGATGCCAATTATTCAGCCAATAAATTGTTGCTTAATGAAGAACCACGTTATCTTGTCGATATTGTCGCAGCCCGTCGCAGCGGTGTCGTGACAATGGTACGGAAGGATGATGAGACGATATTGCAGCAGTATGATAGAGAGAATGCAAAAACAGAATCAATCTTAAAGCCTTTTGTCGAAGGGAATTCAACACTTGCTGAGACTTGTAGAAATGGTGAAGAAGATATACTGACACCGATGTTATCGGATTCGTCACAAGCGGGAGCCGTGAGAAAGGCGGATTCAGGGGTGTCGATGATTTTAAATGCCCCGGCAGGAACCGGGAAAGTCAAGACTATTGTGAATATTATAGCCAATGCTTTATGTAAAAATAAACGTGTACTTTATGTCGTGTCTGACAAAGCATTGCTCGATAAGGTGAAATGTTGTATTGATGCAGTCGTTGATGAGTCTTTAGAGTCTGATATGCCCAATGGCTTTGACGGTAGGAGAGAAAATCTTGTGAGATTTTGCGAGGCACTTCATGGTCAAGCTGCCGACGGTTTGTCGTTGTTTGATGTAATTGAACGTTATTATGGTATATCAGGAGATTTGATAGAGCTTACATCGGCTAAAGCAAGTGAAATGGACGCTTCACAGGCCTATAAAGTGGTGGAAGTATTGAAATCTCTGGATGATATCATGAGTCTGTATGGCAAGCATCCTTCGCGTCTGCCGCTTGTAGGAATTTATCCGAGAGTGCGGACGAGTCGCGGACAGGCCCGTATAGAGGCTTTTCTTGAGGAGTTTCCCCGATTTGTCAGACGAGCGAAGAGGAGAGAGCGCTGTATTTTCAACCGTTGGTTTTTTCATCATGATGCGATGCACTATCTTGAAAGAGTCGAGCAGTGGAACACATTTAGGCGTCTTGTTGTGATTGACGATAGACTTACCGTTGATATAGATAGAATCGAAGGAAGTGTGAAAAGATGGTACGAGTCAAGGCATCTTTTTGAAGACTGGACACCGTTTGCCGACATTGTGGTGGAACTTAACAGGCTCGGTGTATTCAATGTTCTGGATTATTTTCTTGAAGGTCATAGCGGAAAAGAGACAGCCGATGCTTTTCTCAAGGGATATTATTTCGCACGGGCCAGAAACACTATAAATAGCAAAAAAATCTTGTGTGATTTCGATGTGTCAGGTCATGAATCAGATATAAAGGCATTCCGAAGGAGCATAGATGATATGGTGATAAGGTATCGCCGTAAATTTAAAGTTGCTGACAGCCACAGATTGACCACCACGTCTTTAGCTGATATTGATGCTAAAGCTGAGAATGAAGCTTATGATATTGTTGTTATAGATGATGCCGGATATGTTTCAGCAGAGGACGTCGCTGGTGTCATGGATTCTGCACAACAGATTGTTCTGGCAGGAGATGACCGTATTGCCGAGCCGCAATCGCTGTTGGCTGATGCTATTGCAGAAGGTCTGCCTGAATGTAATCTTGAGTATCATACAAGGTCACGTCATGAAAGTCTTGTCGGTTTTCGTAACAGGATTTTCTATAACGGTGATTTAAAAACTTTCGCATCGGCCAATGACCTTGAAAGAAGGGTGTTTTATGTCAATCCCCGCGGAATGTTTGACAGTGTGGCAAAAACAAATATGACAGAGGCTCTGGCTGTTGTTGAAAAAATAAAGTCGGGTTATAATGCAATACGGTCGATAATTGTTGTCGCGTTTACAACTGAGCAGTACTTGTTGATAAAGAAACTACTTGACGCAACTGTTGGGAAACATGATGATATTATCAAAGTCATGCAACTCGAAGATGTGCGGGGAAATGAAGAATGCGACGAGCTTGTTTTGTCGGTTGTATATGCACCTGATAAAGATGGGTGCGTGGCATTGGATATGGGCATGCTAAGTAAGAAAGGCGGTGAACGGCAACTCAACAAGGTATTGTCATTGCCTTCCGTGGAACTGACAGTATTCTGTTCGCTTAGGCCTGTGCATATTCCCGACGATGATACTATACCTCATGGAGTGCGTATTTTGCGGCAACTCATAGAGTACTCCTTATGTACATGGGCGGGAACTGATGCTGCGGATAGTGTATCGGCTGTTGTGGAAAATATTGCAGATAAACTTTCAGCCCGTGGATATGAGACCGATTTGAATGTCGGCCGGAGCGTGTGCAAGATAGATATTGCTGTGAAAAATCCAGATGATCCGAGCAGGTATCTGTTTGGGATTATTGTAGATGGACGTAATTATGCATCCGCTTATTCGGTTGAGGACCGTGAGATTATTGTTCCGGATGCGTTTGAGGATCTTGGATGGAATATAAAGCGGGTATGGACGATAGACTGGTTTCGCAACCATGATTCCGTGTTGGATACTCTGCTTAAATAGAATCGCTGTTATTCCGAGGGTAGATCTACCCATGTGTAGGTGTGGCCTGTTGCCGGGATTATTTTCTCCAAAAGATCCTGTAATGACATTGCTATCGAAGCGGTGTTCACGCATGGGTGGCATGCATACGTGCCCGTATCAGCCAGATCCTTGTCAATAATAAGTCGTACACGGTGATCTTTGTCGTGTATAAGTCCCATAGGCGATACTGCGCCGGGTGAGATATGCAACAGATCCATCATAGCATCGGATGAAGCAAATGAAAGACGGGCACATCCGAGCTGTGATGACAGATATTTGGTTTTAAACGGCTTTCCGGCCGGAATCATGAGGAGATAGAACTGTGTCTGTTGTTTGTTGGTAAGAAAAAGATTTTTGAAAACTGGTGCTCCGATTGCCTCGCGCACTCTCTCGCATTCTTCCATCGTGAAAGCTGCTTGATGACACAGTGTTGTGTATGTCACGCCTATTTTGTCGAGAAAATCATATACCTGTATTTCAGCGTCTGTGCGTGTGTCATCGCCGTTGTCGGTCGGCCGTCCATTGTAAATTGCTGTCTGTTGTGACATAACTGGGACTAAAATTGGTGGTAAAACTACTAATAAAATTCGATATAAAATGCAGATGAAATTAGGGTATAATAGAAACACGCCACAGATTTCAATCCGCAGCGTGTCTTAGAGCTTTTAGTGATGGTTCAAATTACACCTTGGCCCATCATTGCGTTGGCAACTTTCATGAAACCGGCGATGTTGGCACCTTTCATGTAGTTGAGATAACCGTCAGGTTCCTGTCCATATTTTTCACACTGTTCGTGGATCGAGGCCATGATCTGGTGCAGTTTTGCGTCGACTTCCTCGTTTGTCCACTGTAGATGCTCTGCGTCCTGAGTCATTTCAAGTCCGGATGTGGCCACGCCGCCGGCATTTACAGCCTTGCCGGGAGCATAGGTCGTTCGGCTTTCGATGAAAGTGTCAATAGCCTCGGGGGTACATCCCATGTTGGAAACTTCGGCAACCATGAGGACTCCGTTCTTCACGAGTCCTTTGGCATCGTCTCCGTTGAGTTCGTTCTGAGTTGCGCAGGGGAGTGCTATGTCAACTTTCTGGTTCCATGGTTTTTGTCCGGGATAGAAAGTCGCGTTAGGGTATTTCTGTGCATAGGGAGCCACAATGTCTTCGCCGGAAGCGCGGAGGTCGAGCATGTAATCGATTTTTTCACCGGATATGCCATCGGGATCATATATGTATCCGTCGGGGCCGGAGATTGTCACAACCTTAGCGCCGAGCTCGGTTGCTTTGAGCGCTGCGCCCCATGCCACGTTACCGAAGCCTGAGATTGCGACGGTCTTGCCCTCGATGGGTATGTTTTTGCGCTTGAGCATGCACTGGACGAAATACAGGGCGCCGAAACCTGTTGCCTCAGGACGCAGACGTGATCCGCCGAAATCAAATCCTTTGCCGGTGAAAGTGCCTGTGCATTCGCCAGCAAGCTTTTTGTACATGCCGTACATGTAGCCGACCTCGCGGCCGCCTACGCCTATGTCGCCTGCAGGCACGTCGCGGTCGGGGCCGAGATTCTTCCAGAGTTCGAGGATGAATGCCTGACAGAAACGCATGATTTCACGGTCACTCTTGCCTCGTGGAGAGAAGTCGCTGCCTCCTTTGCCTCCTCCCATAGGAAGGGTGGTGAGAGCATTCTTAAACGTCTGCTCGAATCCAAGGAACTTTAATATCGAGAGGTTTACCGACGCGTGGAATCGGATTCCGCCTTTATACGGGCCGATGGCATTATTGAACTGTACGCGGTAGCCTATATTGTTTTGGACTTCGTCATTGTCATCGATCCATGTAACACGGAACGTGAAAATGCGATCAGGCTCAACCATGCGCTCGATTATCTTGTTGCGTGCAAATTCAGGATGGCGGTCATATATCTCTCCTACAGATAGTAGAACTTCTTTAACTGCCTGAAGATACTCTTTCTCACCTGGGTGTTTGGCTTCCAGGTCACTGAGAATTTTATTAATGTCCATGATATAGATGTTAGTGTCCGCCCGATTCAATCGGGATATGCAAATATAGCATTAATCTTTTCACGTGTGTTCAATATGTGGATGCTTATTTTGTGTTTTATAGCATATTTTCACATAAATTCACCAGTGCGCTCTAATTCTATCATATCACAAGTTGTTCCAAAAAACCTGGAAACATAGCCAGAAGCACTATCAATCCCGCTGCTATTACTGCAAGCACTATATAGCCACATACGACAAGCGATCGTGGTATCTCGCCGAGTATCTTCCTTACTTTCTCCGACCACAGCTCGATACGGTCATGCCCTTTGCAGTTATCCTCCATGTCAGTCACCCAGTTCAAGCTGATTCTTCACAAGATTGTAGTACGTGGATATTCTCAACAAATTGCCCCCGGGAAATTTGTTGAGAATATCCACGTCAGTTGCCGAGGATGAAATCGGCCGACGGAGCCGCGTTAAGGTCCACGTCGCCCTTGATGCCGGGCATCGAACCGACATTACTGTATTGCCATATTACCCAGTCGATAGAGTCGGGTAGGGGAGGATCGGTGAATGACGAGATCCATAGCCCGGGCTTGGGGCTTACATCAAGGCGGTCGATAAATCGGCTCACTCCGTAACGGTGTGTGTAGATGAGCGGATCGTGTCCTGCTTCGCGCAGAGTGGCTATCATCTCCGACAGGCGGGCGACGACCTTGTCGTCGGGTTGCGACGCCTGTGTGTGGGTTTCGACATCTATCACCGGCGGCAGATCAAGTGAGTGGTGGCGTGTCTGCCACAGGAAATTTTCAGCCTGAAGACGTCCGTCGATAGTAAAGTTGAAAAAGTGGTAGGCTCCTACTGGTATTCCGGCATCTTTAGCCTGTCCGTAGTAGGTGTTGTACATCGGATCACGCCATGTGGCTCCTTCTGATGCTTTTAAGTATATGAAATCTATTTGGTCAGCGATCAGGTCAAAATCTACTTGCCCGTTGTGATGCGACAGATCTATACCTCTGACAGGGTACTCGGTCTCCGAAGGTTCGGGATACATGCGTACCGGCCAGCTTCCGTGGCGTAAATGCGGTGCATAAATGGCAAAAATACACGAAATAGCAGCGACCACAATGCATAAAGAACCAATAGATGTTATAATCCTGTGATTCTTATGAGTTGTGGTCGACATCGCATGTTTGTTGTGTAGAATAATTTACCTGAACTTCCAGGTAATGGTTCCAGTCTGGTCGGCATCATTGCCGTCTCTTACTGAAAAACGAGAGGCTTTGGATGCATCAATACATCTCTGGCGCATGGATGCATCGGCTGAGACTGGGCCGCTGCCTCCGGCATAGGTAGCTGAAATCACGCGTCCGGCAGCATTGACTTTGACCTTGATATGGATTTCGCCTGATTTTGTACTGGAGTTGGCGCCCCATGACGAAACTGTGCGTCCTGCCAGATCGTGTCCTGCTGCTCCTGAAGTTGCTCCACCTGAATCACCTCCGACGGGTGAACCTGATGTCGGTGCCGCTTTTCCGGCTGCCTGACCGAAATTCATCTGTTTTTTGATGCGTTGGCGAGCTTCTTTTTCCCGTTTGGCTTTTTCTGCCGCGGCTATTTCTTCGGCTGTTGGCCCGGCTTTCTCGGGACGTGGCTGTTCCTTGACTTTCATTGGGCTTTCCTGTTGGGCTGCCACTACAGGCATAGGCTCTCCAACGGTTCCTTCGTTGGTAAGGTCAACAGCCTCTGTGGCATCGGTGGCTTTGGGCATTTCCGATGGCATCGGTTCGTCGGCTGTAGGACGAGTGACAGGTGCCGAATTGGCCACATTTCCAAGCTGGACGAATTCTCCGCCGAAAAGGATCTCCTCCTTTTCTTTCAGTTCCATGGGATCCACGTCGGCTGGAGGCCATGAAAGAAATATAAACAGGCACAGAAGTAACGCACCGGCATGAATGACGACGGTGAGGACAAGTGATATGATCTTGTCGGAAGGGCGGCTGTCGCCTGCTTCAGGGATTTTGAAGCTCGAGGACATCGGCAGAGGTTTTGGCGGTTGTTGAAACGGGCTTTGTGGCAAGCACCATTTTCAGACCGGTAGCGGCTCCGATATTCAGTGCTTCCACAATTTTACCGTAAGGAGTTTCCTCGTCAGCGTAAAGAGCCACATAGTTTTCAGCATCCTCTTGTGCTACAAGACTCAGGAACTGAGTGAGCTCTTCCGGTGTCATAGGGCGTGGCTCGGCCGACTCGCCATAGGCCGCGTGGTAGATTTGCTCGCGGTCAATGTATACTCTTGTACCCGGCTTTATCGCAGTCGATTGGGAGCTTTGCGGGAGGTTTACTTCAAGACCGTTGGGAAATACAAACGAACTCGTGGCCATGAAGAAAATAAGTAGAAGAAATATTACGTCAGTCATAGAGGCCATTGAAAATGTGGCCGTGACGCGGTGGTGCCTTTTAAGCATTTTGTGGCGGAGGAGAAAGGATTAGACTGCGGGTTCGTTGAGAATATCCATAAACTCAGTGGTGCGTTCCTCGAGTTTGTTGGTAACACTGTCGATGCGGGCAGTGAGATAGTTGTAGGCAAACATAGCTATGATGCCGACAACAAGTCCTGCAACAGTGGTTACCAGAGCGGTGTAGATGCCGGCTGAGAAAGTTGAGATATCGGCCGACGAGCCTTGACTTGCAATGTCAAAGAATGCTTTTACCATACCCATGACAGTGCCGAGGAATCCAAGCATCGGTGCTCCGGCTGCAGTCGTGGCCAGCCATGTGAGTCCTTGTCCGAGAGCTGCTACTTCCTGGTTGCCGGTATTTTCTATTGCGGCCTGAACGTCATGGATAGGACGTCCGATGCGCGAAATGCCTTTGCCTACGAGACGGGCATAGGGTGTTGATGTCTTTTTGCAAAGGTTGAGGGCGCTTTCAATTTCGCCTTCATGTATGTAATCCTTGATGCGCTGCATGAATGACGAGTCTTCGCGTGAAGCTCTGGTTATGACAATAAGGCGCTCTATGAAAATATAGATGCATATTACCGAAAGGATTGCGAGCGGTATCATGAGCACACCTCCTTTAAGGCAGAGATCCCAGAGTGACAGTTCTACCATTTCCACTTCCGGGGTCTGTGAAAGCATTGTTTGGCCGATAATAGTGGTGGCCGAGTCGGAGGAGAGGGTTGCGAAATCCGCTGTAGCGGTAAGTGATTCCTGAAGCATTGGGTGATTATGTGATTAATGGAGAGGGTTGACAAGTTATTTTAAGCAATCGAGATAAGCTTTTATTGTTGGTTGAAGCCCGAGGTAAATGGCGTCGCAGATGAGTGCATGGCCTATCGATACCTCATCGAGCCAAGGGATGTTGTCGTGAAAGTATTTGAGGTTTCTCAGACTTAGGTCGTGGCCGGCATTCAGGCCGAGACCGACGTCACGGGCCGCTCTTGCCGCTTCTATGTATGGCGCTATCGCTGAAACAGGATCTTGCGGATATTTGTCGGCGTAGCTCTTTGTGTAAAGCTCCACGCGGTCAGCACCGACAGATGCGGCCGCGCGTATTTGAGAGACATCCGGATCGATAAAAATTGAAACTCTTATGCCGGCATCCTTGAACTGTTTAACGATATCGGTAAGAAATTCGCGGTTTGCTTCTACATTCCATCCTGAATTTGAGGTGATTGTGTCGGGAGCATCGGGAACAAGAGTGACCTGTGCGGGCTTTACGCTTCTGACGAGCGAGATAAAGTCAGGAGCTGGATATCCCTCAATGTTGAATTCGGTAGAAATGGCCGGTGCAAGCTCTCGCACATCGGCACGCCTGATATGGCGTTCGTCGGGACGAGGGTGCACGGTTATTCCTTCCGCTCCGAAAGACTCTATGTCAAGAGCCGTAGCAAGCACATTTGGATTGTCTTCGCCACGGGCGTTTCGTAGAGTTGCTATTTTGTTGATATTGACACTAAGTCGGGTCATCGTTAACGTTCGTTCCTCTTTTATTGTTGAACCTTATGCAAATTAATGTGAAACATTAGGCAACGATCAGGCAATAACATGATGATGTTAAAAAAAATGCTTATCTTTGCCTATGTCATCGGAAGACAAAGTTAACGACAATTAGCCAAACGGCGAAATTATTAGGATAAGAATTTGACCGTCCGTTCAGAAAAGAAAACAGCGAAATATCCGGCGGTGTGTGATAAAGGAAGTCTTGGACGTCTGTTCCCTTATACCCCCGACAGTTCTTCGCTGACAGTGGAGTGTCCGGCTTCGGACTATAGCGCATCGTCGATTGCAAGAGCTGTCGAGGATTGCAATGCGCATCTGCTGAATCTCAATGTAACATCAGCGGAGTCGGCAGTGCCCGGCAATATAGTGGTTGATCTGCGTGTCAATCACCGGAATGCCGATGCTGTGAGCCGTTCGCTCGAACGTTATGGCTTCATGGTGACATCAAAAGACAGTCCGCTTACTCCATTAGAGGAAAAAGCCCGCGGAAATGCGCTTGAGCTGCTTCACTATCTGGAAATGTGAACCGAAGTAAAACAACAACATCATCACAACACTTAGATAACAAGATGTCGACACATATCCCACAGGCACCGCTTCCAAAAGTGGAAAACATGCGGGTTGCCATTGTAAAAGCCATGTGGAACGGTCATATAACCGATTGTCTTACAGAGAGCGCCTTAAAAGTGTTCAGGCAGCAGAACTTTCCGGAACGCGACGTCGTGGTGTTTGAAGTGCCGGGAGCGGTAGAGCTTACTTATGCGGCATCGCAGCTGATTGAAACCGGTCTGTTCGATGCTGTTATTGTGTTCGGTTGCGTTATCAAGGGCGACACACCTCATTTTGATTACGTCTGTCAGAGTGTCACACAGGGAATCGCGATGCTTAACAGCGATTGCGACATACCGGTTATTTTCGGAGTGCTGACTGTCAATGAGGAGCAGCAGGCTCTTGACCGTTGTGGCGGAATCTGTGGAGACAAGGGGGCCGAAGCTGCGGAGACAGCCATAAGGATGCACGACTTCACTGTGAAAGTGAGAGACCTGTGATCAGTAGATAGTAAATTCATTGTAATGTAAAGTATGAATATATCACGAGTTGCATTTGCTGTGGCGCTTGCAGTGACTGCGCCGACAATTTTTGCGCAAAACAATATAGCCGAGGAAGTCGCATGGATGGTAGGAGACCAGCCTATATATAAAAGCGAGATAGAAGAGGCCTATCAGCAGGCGCTTTACGAGCATTCGCAGCTTAATGGCGATCCTTATTGTATCATACCCGAAAATCTTGCTATTGACAAGCTATATCTGCATCAGGCTGACATAGACACTATCGAAGTAACTCCGTCGCAGGTCGCCGCAGCCGTAGAGCAGCGACTCAACTATTTCATAACCAATCTTGGAACAAAAGAAAAAGTTGAGGAGTATTTCAGGAAAAGTATCCCGGAATTTCGGGACCAGATGACTGAAGTGATGCGTAACCAATACCGCATTCAGGATGTACAGCGCAATCTCACCAAGGATGTGAAGGTGACTCCGTCGGATGTCAGAAAATATTTCAATACACTTCCAGAGGATTCGATACCGTTTGTGCCTCTAAAGGTAGAGGTACAGATACTCACACTCAATCCGGCGATTCCGCGTGAAGAGATTGAAAACGTAAAAGCTCGTCTTAGGGATTACACCGACCGTGTGAACAAAGGAGAATCAGACTTCTCCACTCTTGCAATTCTTTACAGCGAGGATCCCGGTTCTCAGCCACGTGGCGGCGAACTTGGTTTTTATGGCCGAGGTCATCTTGAACCCGAGTATGCGGCTGCGGCATTCAACTTGTCGGATCCTAAAAAAGTTTCCAAAATAGTTGAGACGCAGTATGGATTTCATATCATTCAGCTGATTGAGAAACGTGGTGACCGAGTTAATACACGTCATATCCTCCTTCGTCCACACGTAAATGAGGAGGATCTTACAAAATCCATTGCCCGTCTGGATTCTGTAAGAGGAGAGATAATGGATGGCAAATTCACATTTGAGGAAATCGCTCCATATATATCGCAAGACAAGGATTCCCGAAACAACAAGGGTATCATGGTGAATACTGAAGACGGTGCCGGCACAACATTGTGGGAGATGCAGCAGTTGCCTCAGGAGATTTCGAAAGTTGTAGGCGGAATGCAGCCTGGAGATATATCTGAGCCGTTTGTGATGATAGATCCCAAGCGTAATCGTGAGATGGTGGCAATGGTAAAACTCACTTCGCGTCTCGAAGGACACAAGGCAAATCTTTCGGATGATTACCAGCTTGTTAAAGGCATGTATGAGAACTCACAGAGAGGGGAAATACTGAAAAAGTGGCTTGCAAAAAAAATAAGCGAGACTTATATAAAAATTGAAGACAACTGGGCAGACTGCACTTTTCAGCATGAAGGCTGGATAAAGAAACAGTAAGGCACTATATTAGTTCGGCCCTGACAAGCTATGAGGAAATTGCTTTTTGTCATTTTGGCTATTGCAGGAATGACAGAAATGTTTTTGCAGGCATCGGGAGCGCCTGTTGATCCCCAGGTGCCTAAAGCTGACCGGTATACGGGCGACCGCGTGTTTCTTGAACGCGCGTCGCGGTTGTATGCACGTCAGGGAGAGGACTTCCAGATACTTGTCGGCGATGTGGAATTCCGCAAAGCCGACATGTTTATGTATTGTGACAGTGCGCATTTCTATGCTGATAATTCGTTGAAGGCTTACGGATCAATCAGGATGGAGCAGGGCGATACGCTTTTTGTGTTTGCTGATTCACTTTATTACAACGACAGTCTTGAACTTGCCACACTCTATTCATGGGAGGGCAAGAAGGTTGAGCTTATAAACCGCGATGTGAAGCTTGAGACCGAAGAGTTTTTCTATGATCTGGGCATTGATCTCGGTTATTATCGCTCAGGAGGAATCCTGACAGACACGACCAACCGCCTTATATCGCAGGAAGGCGAATACAGTCCAACTACTAAGGAGGCCAATTTCTATATTGATGTCAGGCTGAACTCACGTGATAAATCAGGCGACACGTTGCAGATACTTACCGATACGCTGTTATATAATACAGCCACACATGTTGCCGAACTGACATGTTTCAGTGAAATCATCAATTCAGATGGAGTATTGCTGACGACCGAAGGCCGATACAATACAGAGAGCGGGTTCGGCGAGTTGTTCAGCCGCTCGAAGGCGGTGATGAACAGAGGTACCACACTTATCGGTGATACTCTCATCTATGACCGAGAGCTTGGTTATGGCGAAGCTTTCGGCAATATGGAGCTTGAGGATACAGCTAAAAAGTCGATACTGACGGGGGATTATGGATTTTATGACCAGTTGCGTGACAGTGCGTTTGTCACCGGTAGGGCATTGGCAATGGAATACTCGTCGGGGGATACTCTTTATCTTCATGGTGATACTATCAGGGCATTCAAGGTTTTTCTTGATGAGATACAAATTAATGATTCTACATTTGTAGTCGCCGACACAACAAACCATATAGTTGCATATCCACGCGTGAGGTTTTACAGGACAGACATGCAAGGTTTGTGCGATTCGATGACTTTTGTAAGTCTTGACTCCACTCTTTATCTAAACCATCATCCTATTGTCTGGTCGGAAAACAGGCAGATTGTCGGAAACGAGATATATGTTCATTTCAATGACTCGACAGTAGATTCCGCTACACTGCCCAATCAGGCACTCGTTGCGGAAGAAATAGAGGAAGGGTTTTATAATCAACTGAAGGGTAGAGAAATGATTGCATATTTTGATAATGGTGTCATGAGGCATCTTGATGTGATCGGTAATGTTCAGGCCGTTTCTTTTCCTATGGAAAATGACTCTACTTACAATAAGGTGGTTACTATGGAAAGTAGCACTCTTTCAGCTGATTTTCATAACAATGCGTTGGAACGCATGAAGATATGGCCTAATGTGAAATCGGTTGTAACTCCACTTTATCTTGCAAAAAGTTCAATATTCCGTCTGCCTGAATTTAAATGGTATGAGATCCTGCGTCCGACAGATCCTGATGATGTGTTCAATGTGTCGCAGATGATGATTGATTATCTGAATCAAAAAGAGGATGAGTCAATCAGGGGTAAGGAGCCGGAAAAAAGAACGACTAAAATAGAGATTCCGCGTGGACGTAAAATTGAAATTCGTCCGGTCGAGATAGGTTCAGGCAGTCAGGCTGTCGACAGTATTATGCCTCCTGTTCTGATTGATGACAATGTTGCATCGGATGACACATTGCCTGAGGCGATTGACAAAGCCGATGCGGAAACACTTTAAAACACTTGAGAATACCATGGATTACGTAAACGACCTTATTGATTTTCTGAATGAGAGTCCATGCAACTTTTTTGCGGTGGAGGCTATTTCACGAAGATTGGAAACTGCCGGATTCAAGCGTTTGGATACACGCGATGAATGGGATCTGAAGCCCGGCGACCGCAGATATATTGTAAAGAATTCTTCTGCTGTTTTCGCGTTTGTCGTGGGAGCCGGTGATGCAGTTTCAGGCTGGCGCATCATATCGGCCCACAGTGATTCTCCCGGTTTCAGGGTAAAGCCCAATCCTGAGATTTTGTGTGACGGAGGGGTGCTGAAACTAAACACAGAGGTCTATGGCGGTCCGATACTTTACACTTGGTTCGATCGTCCGCTTTCGCTTGCAGGGCGTGTGATTCTGCGCGGTAATGACGTATTACATCCGGAAATAAGGCTTGTGAAATGGGATGAGTCTATTCTCACCATACCGCATCTCGCCATACATTACAATCGTGGGGTGAATGATGGAAATCCACTGTCGAAACAGAAGGACATGCTGCCGGTGCTCGGCAAGCTTGAAAAAGGGGAATGCAAAGAAGGGTATGTGACCCGCATGGTAGCCAATAAACTCGGTGTGGATGAAAAGGATATTCTTGATTATGATCTGATGCTCTATGATACGACTCCGGCATCGTTGGTGGGGCGGAACGGAGAGTTTATCACATCGGGACGTATCGACGATCTGATGATGGCCCATGCCGCATTGTCGGCTATGATTGCCACGGCAGGAGAGGATTGCGATCAGACACGTGTTATGGCTGTATTTGACAATGAGGAGACCGGAAGTGGAACCAAACAAGGAGCCGCATCACCAGTTCTTCATAATTTGCTCCGACGCATCGGTGTGTCGATCGGAGGGGATGACAGTTCATTTATAAGAGCAATCGACAATTCATTTATGATATCGGCCGATAATGCTCATGCCACACATCCCAATTATGTGGAAAAGCAGGATCCTACAAATCATCCGGTTGTGGGAGGTGGACCGGTGATCAAAGTAAATGCCAATTGTAAATACATGACTGATGCCGATTCGGCAGCTGTATTCCGTACTATATGCGAGCAAGCTGGTGTGCCGGTGCAATATTTCGTAAACCACAGCGACGTCGCCGGAGGCTCTACGCTCGGCAATATTCTCACCTCGCAACTTGATCTCAGAGGGGTGGATATGGGAGCTCCGCAATGGGCTATGCACTCATGCCGCGAGACGGCCGGTACAGCCGATGTGAACTACACTATAGCAGCTTTCAGCAGGTTCTTCAGCCTCTGATATAAATTGAAATTGAAAAAGAGCGATTAACCTTAATAGGGAATCGCTCTTTTTTCACGTAATATAATATCAGGATTCCTGTTCTTCGGGGTTGTTTGCATCGGCAGGAAGAGTGCGGTGGAGGAGTATCCAGCCTATAAGTCCGGCGAGCAGCGATCCGATGACAATACCGAGTTTGGCGTGGCTGAGCATTGATGTAATTTCCGGAGTGTTGCCTCCAAACGACAAATTGGCTATGAATAAAGATACTGTGAATCCGATACCGCCAAGCATGGCGATTGAAAACATCATCTTCCAGTTGGTGCCTTCGGGCATCGGAGCGAGCTTTAACTTTACTGTGAGCCATGAGAAAATGAAAATTCCAAATAGCTTGCCGATAACAAGCGCTATGATTATAGCTATGCTTATGCCTTCAAATATAGAGGATGCGGGGGTGTCGAGAAGAAATATGCCGGCATTGGCAAATGCAAAGAGTGGCAGAATTATATAATTGACCGTGGAGTGAAGTGAATCCTCTAATTCCTGCAGGGGAGAAATCACTTTATCGGATGCCGACTCGATCTGTTTCAGCCAGTTCATCTGATCTTTACTAAGGATGCTGCGGCGGTTCAGAAGTTTGTCATCTTCGGCATTGAATCTGCGTATATTGGCGCGTATTGTCTTTATATAATTGTTGGGTGCAAATACCGGTTTTGCAGGTACACAGAATGCGACAAGAACACCTGCTATTGTCGGGTGGATGCCAGAGTTGAGAAACAGGAACCAGACCACTGCACCGATGCCAAGATAGAACCAGTTGTTTTGAATGCGCAGGACTGATCCAAGCAGAAGCACGCCGAGCAGAAGAAAAGCGACTAAAAGCAGCATACCTTCGATATGGGTCGAATAAAAAAGAGCGATTACTATAATGCCTCCGATATCATCGACTACAGCGAGGGTAGTGAGAAATATTTTTAGTGAAAGCGGAACACGTTTGCCAAGCATGGACAACACGCCGAGAGAGAATGCTATATCAGTTGCCATCGGTATGGCAGCTCCTCCTGAATATGGTGTGCCATGGGCAAATATCATGTATATCATCACAGGCATGACCATTCCTCCTATGGCAGCAATGATCGGAAGTAAGGCCTGCTTGAATGATGAGAGTTCACCCACGAGAATTTCCCGCTTTATTTCAAGACCTATGGAGAAAAAGAATATCGCCATGAGGGCATCATTGATGAAGTCGAGCATCGACATTGGGTGTCCCGAATGGCTGAATAAATTAAAATGTCCGATTTGTAGAGCTATCTTCTGTTCCCAGAAATTGAAGTAGTATTGGTTTATACCAGGTATGTTGGCTATGATCAAAGCAAGTACTGTCACGGCAATGAGTACGTTTCCTCCTGATGCATGACGTTTCAATGACAGACGTGCGGTGTAGAACACATTGCGGTGTTTTTGCTCTCCGGAGGGCTCTGGCTGCGACTGGTTGTTGACGGAAAAGGTTGAATACGTGGTGTTTTTCATGCTTTTAAAATGAAATATGCTATTTGGAAGCTACATGTATAACAATTTTATCATGGAATTTGCTTATGGTCATGGATTAGGTGGTTTTTGAAAACAGATTCAAGGAGATTTTCAAATTCACGGATTTGGAATTATTTTAGTGGCTAAAATTGGTTTAATGATGGATATAGTGCTTTATATATTGGCCGCAATATGTTTGCTGGTAGGGTTTCTTGGATGTTTTCTGCCGGTATTGCCCGGACCTCCGGTGTCCTATATAGGTCTTTTGTTGTTGCAGGCGACAGACCGGTTTCATTTTTCGGTGGGACAACTGGTATTATGGGCATTATTGGTCGTTGTCGTGCTTGTGATGGATTATTTAATGCCCGTATTGGGTGCAAAGTACAGTGGAGGCAGCAAATGGGGTAAATGGGGATGTCTGGTTGGATCCATTGTCGGTATATTTCTGTTTGCTCCATGGGGAATCCTGTTGGGGCCTTTCATAGGAGCCTGTATCGGGGAGCTGGCAGGCGGAAAAGGGATCGGTGATGCTGTAAAAGCAGGATTTGGAGCGTTTGTGGGCTTTTTGGTAAGTGTGGTTCTTAAAGCGGTGCTTTGTGTGTATTTTGTGTATTGTGCAATCACAGCCTGTTGATCTTTTGTTCCGGTCGATATTTGCTATTTTTTTCGTCGAATATTCTTGTTATATTTGAAGTTCATAAACAGAAATAAAGTGCTTGCATCGTTTTTAGCCCGAAGGATGAGCCTGATCAGAGCTGACCGTAGAAGTCTGGTAGGATCTGTTGTCGCGATTGCCGGAGTGGCGCTTGCCGTATGCATGATGATGTTGACAGTTGCTGTATCAAGAGGATTCGGCAGGGAGGTGACGGCCAGATTGCTTGCTTTTGATGCGCCGCTGACGGTCTCTGTTCCTCCTATTGTGGAGGGAGAATCTATGGTTGCTGTGACACCTGAATTGCGTGAGGTGATAAACGATGTTTTTCCTGGGGTTGAGAATGTGGCTGTATGGCAGACACCGGCAATGGTGAAGTCGTCGACGTCATTTGATGGACTGATTCTGAAAAATCTTTCAGGAAGAAGTCATTGCGGTTTTATATGCGAATCACTTGTAAGAGGCAGAACGCCAGAAAAGACTGGAGATATATTGATTTCGTCCGAGACAGCAAAAACACTTGATGTAGATACTGCCGACAGGGTAGATATTGCTTTATTTATTGATGGAGCGGTCAAATTGCGCCGTGCGACAGTCGCCGGTATATATAATACCCATTTTGTGGATTACGATGGCAATGTGGCGTTTATTGATTCAATGACACTTATAAGCGCATTACGGGCGGAAGACGGGGCATTGGCTACTGAGGTGGAAATTTTTGCCGACGGATCACCGGGAGAATTTCCTGTAATGGCTACAAGGTTGCAAAATGCGCTGTCAAAAGCTAACTTTACCGGAAAGCTCTCCGACTATTATCGTGTCGATAATTTTACTGATACAGCATCATCTTATCTTGGTTGGCTGGCTCTTCTTGATGTAAATGTGATGGTAATTATAGGCCTCATGGCATTCATTGCGGCTTTCACTCTCACATCGTCAATGATTGTAATAGTGCTTGAGCGGGTTAAGTCGATAGGTATGCTCAAGGCTTTGGGAGCAAGCAACGGTCAGTTGCAGTCGGTGTTTATGATACTTGGCGTGCGTCTTTTACTTTGGGGTATTGCTATAGCCGATGCCATATCGATGGTGCTTATCGTAATGCAACGTCAATTTCACGTGTTGCCGCTTGATCCGAAAAACTATTATCTTGACTATGTGCCTGTCGACATGACCTGGCAGATGTTTATGATGGTGAATGTGGGTGCCATGGTGCTTGGAGTGCTGACAATGTTTATTCCGGTGAAGATTATCGCTTCAGTGCGTCCGGTACAGGCAATATCGTTTGAATAATTGGATAATATAAATCTATATGGACAAAAATATTAAAATCAGTGTAGTAGGAACCGGAAAGATCGTAAATGAAGTTCTGCCGCTCATCACGCGTGATGATATGCATTATACCATCACATCGGTCTACGCTTATCGTAACGTTGATAATGCGCGTTGTCTTGCCGAGGCATTCGATATAGAGAAAGTGTATACCGATTATGACGAATTGCTGTGTGATGATACTGCTGATTTCATTTATATAGCCAATGTGAATACGGCTCATTATGAGTATGCGCTTAAAGCTCTTGAAAGTGGCCGTAATGTAATTGTAGAGAAACCGCTTTGTACATGTTATGATGATGCGTACAGGCTCATTGACACAGCCCAAAAGAATCATTGTTATATTTTTGAGGCTGTTTCTCTGCTTTACAACCCTGTTTATGACGAAATTGCCGATGCACTGAAAAAGATCGGCAAAATTTCGATGGTGACAGCAAACTACAGCCAGCTTTCGAGTCGATATAAAATGTATTGTGACCATGTGGTGGCGCCTGCGTTTGATCCGGAACTTGCCGGTGGAGCTCTAATGGATCTAAATGTCTACAATATAAATTTTCTGGTTGGTCTTTTCGGGCGGCCTGACGCGTCATCATATTTTCCACGCCTCGGCTATAACGGCGTGGATCTTGCCGGGGCTGCTGTGCTGAAGTACACCGATTTTCCGGCAGTATGTTGCTCTGCCAAGGATTCCGATGCTCCGTCGGGTGCTGTTATTCAGGGTGACGTAGGGTATATTACGGTTGATTCGCCGGTCAGTGTGCTTGCTTGTGCCAAGATTTATATAGATGGGAAACTTGATAAAGTGATTGATGCTCCTGTCGGATCGCACCGGCTTGAGTTTGAATTCAAAAAAATCCGTGATATATATATGCGTGGAGATTATGACGCCATGATAGCGAAGAGCAATATCTCCCTATGGGTCATGGAGATTCTTGAGTCTTTGAGGAAGAGCTGACGCAGAAGTATTGTCAGGTTATGGATAAGATACCTTTGTTTTCTATTATAACTGTCTGCTATAATGCCGCTGATACGATAGCGGCCACTCTCGATAGTGTAAAATCGCAGACGTTTTGTGATTATGAGTATATCGTTCAGGACGGAGGTTCTGATGACGGCACTGTCGATCTGATAAAAAATGCCGATATTGAATGTCTGCATCTGGTGAGTGGGCGTGACAAAGGAATATATGACGCTATGAACCGCGGCCTCGGTAGGGCCCGTGGTGAATATGTCATTTTTCTTAATGCAGGAGATTCCTTTCATGGAATTGATGCTCTTGTACGTGTTGCAGAGGCAGTGGAGAGGAATAACCGTCCCGGCATTGTCTATGGGCAGACTATGCTTGTCGATATCAATAGATATTATGTGGGGCCAAGACACCTCACAGCACCGTCATCATTAAAGCTCGAGAATTTTTCAGATGGAATGGTTGTGTGTCATCAGGCATTTGTAGTACTTCGCCGCATTACATCATTCTATAATACCGATTTTCGCTTTTCGGCTGATTACGACTGGTGCATCCAGTGCCTGCAGCATTCCAGAAATAATGTGTATATTGGAGACGAGCCATTGATTGAGTATCTTAATGAGGGGACCACTACGCGCAACCGATTTCGATCGCTCAGGGAAAGATGGCAGATCATGTCAACATATTTCGGATTGTGGATGACTGTGTGGAAGCATGTTACATTTGTGGTCCGTGCAGTAAAGAGGAAGTCGTTATGATACAGTTTAATTCAACTTTTTTCATACCGGTAGATAAAATTGATGCCGCTACAGCTTGGCTGAAGGATAATTATCTGTCGGAAATTAAGAAGTGTTGTGGTGAAGGGAATGTGATGCTCGGCCGACTGTTGACGGCTGTGGAGGAAGACCATGCAGGGCTCACTGTTACAGCCCGTTTTGCAACTGAAGCTGACGCCGAGGTGTGGGATGCAAAAAACGGATCATTATTAAGAATGCAGATGGGGCAGGCTTTGAAATTGGTTCAGGTGTTGCATTTTAGTTCAATGATTGAAATAATAAGTCTTTGAAGTGGAGATATCGAAGACAGGCGATTGGGATCGTGTAGTGCTTGGAATAGATCCAGGTACAAATGTCATGGGATATGGGGTGATAGGCATAAAGGGGAAGACACCTCACATGGTTACTATGGGAGTGCTTACTCTTGGTAAAATGGGATCGCACTACATGAAACTTCACCGTATTTATGAGCGTGTGCAAGGATTGGTTGAGCAATATCTGCCGGACGAATTTGCTATCGAGGCTCCGTTTTTTGGAAAAAACGTTCAGTCGATGCTTAAACTCGGGCGTGCCCAGGGTGTGGCAATGGCGGCGGCTTTGTCACGTGATGTGCCTATTTTTGAATATGAGCCGAGAAAGGTGAAGATGGCTATAACCGGGAGTGGAGGTGCGAGTAAAGAGCAGGTGCGTGAAATGCTTGTAAGAATTCTATCGATAAATCGTGATACGCTTCTGCCTGAACTTGATGCTACAGATGCTCTTGCTGTTGGGCTTTGTCATTTTTATGAGAGTTCCCGTCCGTTGCCGAGCGGTGGTGCGACTTCTTGGAAAGATTTTATTGCGCGCCACCCTGAGCGCGTGAAATAGTCCGGCTCCGTGCCATATTTCCGGTCTAACATTTTTGCAGCTTCATGCGTTAAATCATAAAGGGTTAAAACAAGACGTATTATGAGTGATAAAAAAGCTGCGATCCGCCAGATATGGTATGAATGTTTCCATGATACCACTCAATGGATGGACATGTTTTTCTCCAAAGTGTATGATGAGGAGGATGCGCTGGTGCTTGAATACAATGGTCATGCAGTAAGTTCAATGCTGCTTCGGCAGTACAAGATGTTGTTGTATGGCGAGGAAATCTCCATGGGGTATATTTCAGGAGCGGCTACCCGGAGGATGGAACGGGGACGTGGATATATGTCGGAACTTGTAAGGATTGCATTGCGGCAGGCACATCATCGTGGCAATGTGCTTGTGTCGCTCATACCGGCATCAAGACGCCTGTTTTATTTCTATGAACGCATGGGATTTTCAACAGTGTTCTATGTCAAGAATGACCGGTATACTTCACTACATAGTTTTGTGCCTGAGGGGAGTTATTTTCGTATCGAGGACTATGATACTGACATGGTTTATGATTTTTTCAGCAGCTGTGAGTTTCGGCGTGACGGTACGGTAATCCATTCACGTGACGAATTCAACCATATCATGGATGACAATCGCATTGATGGTGGTGAAGTCGTTGTTGTGGGCCGGAAAGGGGAAGAAGGTATTGCAGCTGTAGGATTTGCAGCTGTCGACGAGTATTACGGACGTCTTGTGGTAAAAGACATCCTGGCAAAAGATGATGATGCTATGGAAGGCCTGCTTGCCGAGTATCGTCGGTTGTATGATGATTTTCCTTTTACGGTAGTTCGTCCGGTCGGGTATGCCGCGCGTCCGATTGATCAGTATGGTATGGTGCGTATAGTAAATGTAGGGGATCTGTTTTTGACTATAGCGCATCGATATCCTGATCTGAAGCTAAATGTCAGAGTCCGGGATGATCTTATTCATGAAAATGATAAGGTTTTCATGATTGAATCAGGTAGTGTGTCGGCCTTATCGCGCTTTTCAGGAACACCCGATCTTGATGTGACAGTGCAGACACTTGCATTGATTTTATTCAATAAGTCTGAAGTTGGCGAGATTTTTGGAATTCCGAGTGTCAGGCCGTTTATGGCACTTATGCTGGAGTAGGTCGAGTTATTGTAATTCAACGACCGTGATGCCGGCACCGCCGAAACGCACGTCTTCGTCATGAGCATCGACAACATCATGAATGCTTGCGAGATATTGTCGTATGGCCTGACGGAGCGCACCTGTGCCTGTGCCATGAAGTATTCTCACTCGTTGTGCTCCAAACTGGATAGCGTCGTCGATGAAGTAGGTTACAGCCTGTAATCCCTCGTCGACTCTCATGCCGCGTATGTCGATCTCTTGTTTGAAATTAAGCCTTTTTTCACGCATTGAATCAGTGGTGCCGCGTGAAACGAATGAAGCGGCCTTGTCGCTATTGTTTTTTTCTTTGGCCAGAGTGTGACGCAGACGGTCAAGCGTTATTGATGTCTTCAATAAGCCGAATGTAACGGTCGCTTTATTGCCGTTGATTTCAATTACACGTCCCGGTATGGATTGTCCTTCCATTTTCACCATGTCGCCGATTTCTATTTTCTTATTGGTAACAGGTGTGGGATTTTCAGACTTTTGTACAGATTGTTTTCTGTGGCTTTTCTTCTTTAGCTCTTTTGGAAGTGACTGGTCAGGGGTGATTCTGTTTACGTTTTTTTTCGTTTCTTCGAGTTTTTTTCTGGCTTCAAGCGTGGCATTGCGCTCTGCCTGGGCGTTTTTTATATCTCGTATGGTTCGCTCGATTGCCGCATTGCTTCCCTGCAGTATTTTTCTTGCCTCCTCCTGTGCTTCCGCTATGATTTCCCGTCGTTTTGATCTGAGTTGGTCTGCTTCCGACTCATATCGCTCGATAGCCTGTTCGATGCGTTTTTCTTTCTGCCGTATGTCAAGCCGCTTGTTTTCCCAATATTTGCGGTCACGTGCAATATCGAGAAGATAGCGGTCCATGTTCACATAGTCACTGCCGACAATTTCTCTTGCAGTGTCTATGACATTTTGCGGAAGTCCTGTCTGACGTGCTATCTCAAGTGCGAATGAACTGCCTGGTTGTCCTACTGAAAGCCTGAACAGAGGTTTCATAAGGTGCCGGTCGTAGAGCATGGATCCGTTTATCAGTCCGTCAGTATCCTCTGCGAAGTGTTTTAGATTCTGATAGTGTGTGGTAATTACTCCCCACACTTGCTTGCGGTTGAGTTCTGCAAGTATTGCCTGGGCTATGGCGCCGCCTATTTGAGGCTCGGTCCCCCCTCCGAATTCATCGACAAGAACAAGTGTTGTCGCAGATCCACCCGACAATACACGTTTCATGTTACGGAGGTGTGAACTGTAGGTCGACAGGTCGTTTTCAATGGACTGGTCATCGCCTATGTCGATGAATATGCTGTCGAATATACCTATGTGTGAGTTTGACCACAGGCATGGCAGAATACCGCATTGTGCCATGTATTGGGTAATTCCTGCAGTTTTGAGGCAGATTGATTTTCCTCCTGCATTGGGCCCTGATATAACAAGAATACGATTGCCTTGTGGCAGCGCTATATCGAGTGGTACTATTTCACGGCCTTGACGGCGTAGTGACAACAGTAACTCTGGATGGCGCGCACCATACCATTCAATGACAGGGTTGTCATGAATCTCAGGCATGGTTGCATCGGTGTCTTTGGCGAATATAGCCTTGGCTCTTATGAAATCGAGGCGGGTGAGGACCTCGATGTTTATTTCGATTGAGTCGGCAAACGGGCGCAGCTCATCGGTAAGCTGGGCAAGTATTCTGGCTATTTCACGTCTTTCATCGAGCTGTAGCTGTCTGAGACGGTTGTTGGCTTCGACAACTTCTGCCGGTTCGATATATATTGTTTTGCCGGTGGAAGATTCATCGTGGACAATTCCAGGAATCTTGCGTTTGTTCATCGGTGCTACAGGAACAACAAGGCGTCCGTCGCGCATGGCAGGAGAAGTGTCGTGATCAATCCATCCTTCGGTCACCGCACGTGCCATAATGCGCCGCATTACAGTGTTCACTGTTCCTCCTGCCGCTGAGATCTGATGTCTTATAGATGCAAGTTCGGGTGAGGCGTTGTCTTTAATATCTCCTTTTGGATCTATGATCCGGTCAATGAGCCGCAACACTTGAGGTAGTGGCAACAGTTCATTTACTATTGCTTCAAGATGAGGCCATGAAAGCCGGGATTCGATGTGCCGGGTTTGAAAAAAGCCGTAAACCTCCTCGGTGCACTGCAAAGCGCGGCGTATTGCCGACAACTGTTCGGTATCAAGTGTCGATCCCTGAAGTCTTAGGCGTCCGTAGGTCTCTGACATTGACCGTTGTGGGATAAGGTCAATCGGGATGTGTGTTTCGGAATCAGCCGACAATGAGTTCAGATATTCACTGACGGCCATTAGCCGGCCACGCACTTCAGAGAAAATTGTGCAAAACGACATCTCGGCAACCATGAATTTGGCGTCTTCGCTTATACAATGGCTACTGATAGCTTCACGTACAGCAGTGAAGCCTATTTTATTTTCAAAATTATCAGGGAAAATCAATTGGCTGATTCAATTTAGAAATGTTGCCAAAATTATTATTTTTTGGTTTAAAAAACAAATTGAGAAAGGGGAGTGTTATACTCTTAAAAAATAGAAAAACACACATTAATTTAAACAACATTTAATTATGTCAGCCTTAAAACTTAATTACTGGGGGACCACCAGATATTGGTGGGCTATTCTTGTTGTAGGTGTTCTGCTGGTTATCGGTGGATTTGCCTATTGGTTCTGGCCTCAGGCCGGATATGCTGTCGCATCGCAGATTTTCGGATGGCTTCTCATTCTCGCTGGAGTAGTACAGGTGTGCTTCTCGGCCGGACGAAATCGCCCACGTGGATGGGGATGGTGGTTGGCTGGAGGAGTAATCGATATGTTTATCGGTTTTATGCTTGTCAGAAGCGTTATGCTTTCTGAACTTGTATTTCCATACTTCCTTGCCATCATTTTCATTTTCTGGGGTATCAGCGCGGTAATTCAATCAGTTAGTTATCGTGTAGGGCGCGGATGGTGGCTATATCTCATCAATGGAATTCTGCTCATGATCATAGGATTCTTTTTCCTTGAAGCCGGTTATGTGCAGAATATGATGATGGTATCGTTCCTTGCAGCGTTGTCATTCATTTATTGGGGATTCTCGATTGCTATGACTGCCTACGCTTTGCGTCCTTACGAAAACGGGTAATACCGAGGTAGTAATTACTGTACAAGAGCCGGATCCTCAAAGGACCCGGCTCTTTCGTATAATAATATTGGTTATAGATATAAAAAACGACCGGTTAGCCTTTTGAGGGTTAACCGGTCTTGTTTTGCTCGCGCTATGGCTAAGGCTGTTAAATAAAGCAACGTGGAAAAGCTTTATATGGAAGTAGCCCTATCGTGATGCCTTGTGCGTGGGGGCTTGTTTAGTCGTGTGTTTTTTGTAAAGATCAAGACAATTGCACCTTATATCTGATTTAACTGATCGGTAGTCGGGTTTATAGCCACGATTCGTCCGTCGGGATCAATCAGGAATGATTTTGTCTGAGCTCCGAGCTGAAAATCCTCAATCACGAAAGAGGCCTGCTCTGCTCCGATATGAAACTGCTGGGTTCGGTCAAGGTGGTCACGTTTTACTATCTCCTCAAACATACGCTTGTTAGAGTCAAGATTGACTGCCACCAATTCTATCTTTTTGCCTCGAGTCTCTGACTTTTCAGAATCAATCCACTCTTGATATTGATTTACTGCAAGTCTTGAGTCTGCCCGATTACTATCCCAGAAAGAGAGCAACAGGTATCTGCCACGAAAAGCAGCAAGTGAAGTTGTCTCTGTTGAGTCAGTATTACCCACTGACAGGTTCGGGACGTAGTACCCGACTGCCGGAGCTGTTATCCTCTGTGTAAATGCCGAGGAAGCGAGCATGAGAGCAAAGAACCCGACAATCCCAAAGATTGTTCTCTTCATTACATTTTATTAAAGTAAACAAATAAGACACATTCCAACCGCGCTCCCGCGCCATGAAATTTTGGCAATATGTAGAATTATAAATATTCAAATTGCTTGTGTCCTGCCGATTCTCGGCTGTCAGTCATCTCTATGACGTTGTTGATATAACACTGCAAATGTATGATTTTGTTTACGATAAACAAAATTATAGCGTCAAGGCCTTACTACCCACGGCCCTATAAAACGGCTCAAACACCGTTGGGGTGGCGGTTTCAGGAGGTTGTTAAATTTGATTAAAGAGGATGCTCCACATGCGAAATATATGTTTAACAACATGTATTTGCAGACCATTCATTTTTATTGCCAAATGTAAGTCATAATCCCAAAGGATATAAAAATCATAGCCTGCACATGATAATCATTGCAGGCTATATAATCGGATTTAGGTTACTTTACAGTTCTTTTATTTTGACGTTTTTGAACCACACTTCATCGCCGTGGTCCTGAAGGAGTATATGTCCTTTTTTTGCGTTGCCGAAGTTGGGCCAGTCGCGATATTTGCTGTAAGCAACAAGAGCATTCCATTGGGCATTGTCACGCTCATACTCTACAACTTTTTCTCCGTTAAGCCAATGTTCAACATGGTTACCGTTGACAAATACAACTGCTGTATTCCATCCGTCCTTGTTCATTGGTTTTGTCGATGGGGCAGGGATAAGGTCATAGAGAGAAGCGCATGTGCGGTTTCCTTTTACACCAAGTTTTGCATCGGGGTGCAGGTCATCATCGAGTACCTGAAACTCACATCCTATGGCCGATCCTTCACCTTTGTTCATCTCAGGGTCGACAAAATACTTGATACCGCTGTTGGCTCCGGGAGTAATTTTGAAGTCCACAGAAAGTATGAAGTCGCCGTATTGATCTATTGTGACTATGTCACCTCCATTTGCCGACTCGGCTCCATCTGATTTAATGACTTTAAGAATGCCGTCTTCGATTATCCAGCCGCTTTCAGGGAAGGTGTCGAGTTTTGCTCCCCTCCATCCATTGGTGGTTGTGCCGTCCCAAAGTAATGTCCATCCGTTGGCGATGTCCTGATCGGATAGAGTATTGTCGGGCTGTCCATGTGTTGGAAAAGAGACTTCCGTTGCTACGGATTCAGTTTTGACTGCGTTCTGCTGTGGGATGTTTGTGCAGGCAAGACCGAGAACGGCCAATGGCAGAAGATATGTTTTCTTCATGATCTGAATTTACGGTTATACCATCTTGTAGTACTGGTCCCAACCTTTGCGTGGTGGAACACCTGTGAGCATTGCGTTGGCAAAGGCATTGTTGGTGATCTGCTTTGTACGCGGATCAAAGAACAACTGGGTGTTTAGGCGCTGAGCAAGCACACCGAGACAGAATACCTGGCTCAACACACCGTTGATCTCAAACGGAGAACGGGTTTTCTCAATACCCTGGCAGGCAAGAAGGAAGTTCTCAAAATGGTTTGACGGACTCTTTGGAATTTCAGGCAGACTGCCGGCCATTTCTTTTGCTTTATCCTCAGGAATTATTTTGAGCGTGCTGCCATGGCTACCACCTTTGAAGATAAGGTCTTTTGAATAGATGATCTTTCCTGGGCTGAGTTTGGCGTTGGCTCCGTCGGCAAAGTTGGTGGATGGAACGTCGGCAGCAGCGACAGCACCACCGTATCCTGCCGGGAGCGGCGGTAGGTTGTCAAGACCATCGTACCATGTCACATCGACCGGCGGCATACTCTTGCGGGCCGGGAATCGGAACAGTATCGTAGATGAATACGGGAAGAAGTAGTCATTGTGACCGTTGGCATAGAGCATATTGATCTCATATGGGAGGCCAAGCTCAAGAAACTCGTGGGCTGTGTCAAGAATGTGCGCACCCCAGTCGCCAAGAGCCCCCATTCCAAAGTCATACCAGCAACGCCATTGCCCCATGTGGAAATCGTCATGATAGTCATGGTGGTTGACCGTTCCGAGCCATGTGTCCCAATCGAGATCAGGAGGAAGCTGCCGACCAGCCGGGAACCGGTCCATATTTGAATCCCATTTATGCCATCGGCGCGGTTCGTTCATGTGGGCTGTGATTGCTGTCACATCCTTGATGATACCGGCTTCAAGCCATGTCTTGAACTGGAAATAGTTTGCTTCGGAATGTCCCTGATTGCCCACTTGTGTGACCTGACCTGGGCGGTTTTTGGCCGCTTGCATGAGCAACTCGGCTTCGTAGAATGTTCGGGCAAGAGGTTTTTCCACATAGACGTGTTTCCCTTCGGAGAGCGCGAGCATACTTATGGGGAAGTGGGAGAAGTCGGGTGTGGCGATGGCTACAGCGTCAAAAGTATTGCCGGCTTCGTCAAACATCTTACGGAAATCCTTGAACCGTTTTGCGTTCGGATACATCGACAAGACTTTCTGTGTATGTTTTGCTCCGAGATCCACGTCGCAGAGTGCGACCACATCGACCATGCCTGTTTTAGCGAAGTCGTTTATGATCTGTTCGCCGCGGTTGCCTATTCCGATATAGGCTATCTTTACCTTACCGCCCTTCGGTGACGACGCGCCGGCAGCAGCCGGTTTATCGGCTGCGCTGGCTATCATGTCGACACCACCGATCGCCATACCGACCGATGCAAGGGAGACATTTTTTAGAAATTCACGTCTGGTGGTTGCCATGGTGTTGATTGGTTTTAATTTTGGTTATTAAGTTATTTGTTATCTGTTTCTTTAGGATCAAGAATGATTACATGGTAGTTGTTCTGTTTCTGTAGTCTTGACATGAAATCGGTAACATCTGATGGAGTGAGCGACTGGTAAAGCTCTATGATGCCGTTCATTGTATCGATTCCAGGCACAGCCTCGGCGAGTACGATAGCATTACGCCATGATTCGTTTTTCTCGAGGTTTTCTCTGGCATTCTTTACCATGTATTCAATGACACTGGCAAACTCTTCCTGACTGATATTTTTCGTCATGTCATCAAACTGGTCAGCGATGTATCCCAGAACTTCGTCCTTCATTTCAGGTTTCATGGGGAATATCGACTGTAGGATGGCGTTGGATCCGCCCAAAGGAGCCATTGATCCAGATGCAGAGATTGAATATACGGCTCCCATTTCTTCACGCACAGTGCCGATAAGACGTTTGCTCATGATCTGTCCGGCAATGGACGCGAGAGCACGGTCACGCACACTATAGGGTATATCGGCGCTGGATATGATTGCCACATAAGTCTGCGGTGTCTGCATTTCCATTTTTTCGACAACAGTTGCAGAACCTTTGGCTATGTCAAGCGAAGGAACGTCTTTCGGATTGGCTTTTTGTGAGGCTTTGCCGGGGAGCACTGCAAGATACTTTTCGACAAGAGGCTTCAGTGTTGCGGTATTGACGTTGCCGACAAATATAAATGTGTAGTCAGCAGCATTTTCAGTCATCGATTTAAGTATGGTTAGAATTTCCTCGCGTGAAGCTTTGGTCGCTGCATCAGTGTTGATCATGCCACGTCGTGGGTCATTATAAATCGATTTTGTTAGAAGCTCAGAGAACTTGTAGTTAGGAGTGGCCTCCTGATTGGCAAGCATTGCTTTTATGGCAGATATCTGTGAGTCGTATTCTTTTTCATCGAGCGACGGACATGTGAACACATTATAGATAAACTCCATGAGGACAGGAAGATCTTTTGGAGTCGACTCGCCTGACAATTCTCTTTCGTAAGCCGATATATGCGGAGTGAGGCTTATTTTCTTGCCTGACAGGTATTTTTCAGTATCACTTGCCGTGTAATCTCCAAATCCGAGTTTCTCAAAGGCGTAGGGCATGACAATAAGGTTGGCGGCTTGAGATGCCGGTATTTCCGACGATCCTCCGGCTGCAAAGGCCGAGAACAGAATCTGGTCTTCCTTGAACTTGGTCGGCTTTAGGATAACTTTGGCCCCGTTGGAGAGAGTCCATTCCGTGGCATCCCATTGTGACAGCTGTTTTTCAGAAACGATCTTGCCTGGAGCGGGAAGGTTTTTGACAAACGGATCATCACGTGTTTCATCGACATAGGGCTGTATGTCCTCTTTGTCGACTGCCTCCATAGCATCGGCAAGCTGTTGTTCTGTAGGGACGGTGTAGCCCTCTGCTTCAGGTATAAATACCATGACGATACGGTTGTCGGCTGTTACCATCTTTTTAAGTGCGCTATTGATAGCAGCAAGAGGAAGCTGCGGAACCATGAACTGGGCGAATTTCCATTCTGTCTCAATTCCAGGTGACGCTTCTCCGTCAATGAAATGACGCACATATTCTTTGACATATTTTCCCGACTCAACGTTTGCACGGTTGTTATAGGCAGATTCAAGTGTTGACATATATTCTGCCTTTGCGCGTTCAAATTCGCTGGCAGTGATGCCTCCGATTGCGGCACGGAGCATTTCACGATAGATGGCAGACAATGCAGCCGGGATCTCATTGTTTTTAGGCAGGGCTGCGATTCCAAGCATGTCTTTGGTTTTTGCAAGAACGAATTCTCCATAGCTTGCGCTTGCAGCAGCAAAAGGGGCATCGGGTTTAGAGGCTATGTCGTTAAGGCGCTCATTGAGTACATGGCTTATTACATATGTCAGGAACGTCGATGCGAGTTCGGCCTGTGTGCCTTTGATTTCTGCCGGCAGGGCATCCTGCTTGACCATGAATTCAACGACAGGATTGCTCAGCTCCTTATCGCTTCCTATGGCATAGATGGTGCCTTTGGTGTCGGGAACGGGGAAATAAACGCGCTCTTTTACGATATCGGGCATTTTTATAGGAGCGAAAGTCTGTGCAATTTTCTTCTCCATAAGATCTACGTCAATATCACCTACCACAATAATTCCTTGTTGGTCGGGGCGATACCATGTTTCATAATAGTCGCGTATTTCCTGTGGCTTGAAGTTGTCAATTACGTCGATAGTGCCGATCGGAAGACGATAGCCATAGCGGCTGTCGGGATATATCTCCGGAAGAAGTTTCTCAAGTATACGCATTTGTCCGACCATGCTACGGCGCCATTCCTGATGGATAACTCCACGCTCCTTATCAATTTCCTTAGGGTCAAGAGTTAGACCGTCTGCCCAGTCATGGAGAATGAGGAGAACAGAGTCGACTACACTTTCACTTGCTACAGGTACATTTGAGATGTTGTAGACAGTCTCGTCGATTGATGTATAGGCATTGAGGTTTGCGCCGAATTTAACACCTATACCTTCCAGCCAGCTGACAAGGGAATTTCCAGGGAAGTTTTCGGTTCCGTTGAAACACATGTGCTCAAGGAAGTGTGCGAGACCACGCTGGTTATCTTCTTCGAGTATTGATCCAACTTTCTGCGCGATATAGAAATCGGCCTGTCCTTTGGGTTTTTCGTTATGCCGTATGTAGTATGTAAGGCCGTTGGGGAGTTTGCCATATCTTACCTGCGGGTCAAGTGGCATTTTGGGTAGCTGTTGCGCTATTGTCTGCATCGAGCCGAAGCATAAAGCAGCGAATAACCAAATTAATAATTTCTTCATACCTTTTAATGAAATATGTGGATTTACTTATTTTTACAAATATAAGTAGAATATTCGATGAAAAGAATAGCGATTGTCTTGCAAAGTAAGGTGTGCGGTGGCGAAGCCAATTCTTTGAATCAAATATAAACAGAATATACTTTGTAACAAGATAATATGGTTTATTAAAAAAGCCGGGAGCTTATTGCTATTGCAACAAGCTCCCGGTATAAGTATAGCGATTTCGTCTTAATCAAGCAACAGCCCGTTTTTCTTGAATACTTTTTCGATTTTATTGAGGGCGTATTCAACCTGCTTCTGAGTGTGTGTTGCCATGAGGCTGAAGCGGATAAGTGTGTCGTGGGGGGCGACAGCCGGCGAAACAACAGGATTTACAAATATGCCTTCATCCAGGAGGTCACGGGTAATTGTAAATGTCTTGAAGTTGTCACGGATAAAGAGCGGGATAATCGGGGTGGATGTGTTTCCGATCTCACATCCCATTTTCTTGAATCCGTCAAGGGCGAAGTTGGTGAGTTTCCACAGTTGATCCTGCCTTTCGGGCTCAGCCTGCATGATTTCCAGAGCTTTGAGTGCAGCCGCTGTCGAAGCAGGTGTAATAGAAGCCGTGAATATGTAGGAACGTGAGTGGTGACGCAGGAAATTGGTGATCTCTTTATCGGTTGCGATGAATCCGCCAAGCGAAGCAAATGACTTGGAGAATGTACCCATGATAAGGTCGACTTTGTCGGTCACGCCGAAGTGATCGCATGTTCCGCGGCCACCGCGGCCAAACACACCGATTCCGTGAGCTTCATCGACCATCACACTTGCATTGTATTTCTCGGCAAGGCGTGTGATTTCAGGAAGATTGGCAACATCGCCCTCCATAGAGAAAACGCCGTCGGTAACGATGAGTTTTACTTTATCGGGGTCGCACTTCTGGAGCTGTTTTTCAAGAGACTCCATGTCGTTGTGCTTGTATTTGAGCGACTGGGAAAATGAAAGACGACGGCCTTCAATGATCGAAGCGTGATCCTGTTCGTCCCAGATTATATAGTCTTCGCGCCCGGTCAGGGTCGACACTACTCCGAGATTAACCTCAAATCCGGTAGAATAGATCATTACATCCTCTTTACCGATGTATTGGGCTATGGCATGTTCGAGTTCCTTGTGAAGGTCGAGTGTGCCATTGAGAAACGGAGAGCCGGCGCATCCGGTTCCATATTTTTTTGTGGCCTCAATCGCGTCTTCTTTAATACGCGGATCGTTGACAAGTCCGGTATAGCAGTTTGAGCCGAACATCAGCACCTTTTTCCCGTTGATGATAACCTCGGGATCCTGCTCGCTGGATATAGCCCTGAAATAGGGATATATTCCGGCCGCCATTGCCTCCTGAGGAGCTGTGTATTGTGCAAGTTTATTTTGCAGTAGATTGGTCTTGGCCATTGGGATCTTCCTTAATGGATGTGATATGTGTTAAGAGATACTGTCATAACTTCGCATAATTTCTGCAAAGTATGAAACCGGTATATTTATGCTTCGGTTTCGTTGTCGGTAAGCTCCGGATCTATGATAATACGGCCGCAATACTCGCAGACAATAATCTTTTTGTGCATTCTTATTTCGAGTTGCTTCTGCGGCGGGATGCGGTTAAAGCAGCCTCCGCATGCGTCACGCTGTATGGTGACTACAGCAAGACCGTTGCGGGCATTTTCGCGTACGCGCTTGAATGCCTTGAGTGTGCGCTCGTCAATAGATGGCTCGAGTGCGAGAGCCTGTTCGGTAAGACGCTCTTCGTCGACTTTTGTCTCAGAAATGATCTGCTCCAGTTCTTTTCTTTTATCAGCAAGAATGTGGTTCTGGTCCTCAAGTTTTTCTTGGGTTGCCGAGATCTCTGCTTTGCGTGTGTCGATTATGCGTGCGAATTCGTTGAGATGCTTCTCAGCAAGTTCAATTTCAAGTGACTGGAACTCGATCTCTTTTGTAAGCAGATCATATTCACGGTTGTTACGCACATTGTCGAGTTGCTCTTTGTACTTAGCGATTTTATCATGGGCTTTCTCGATTTTCGCTTTCTCGGAAGCAGAGCGCCGTGTAAGGTCGTCGATTTCTCCCGAATAATTGCGGATGCGTGTGTTTAGACCTTCGATCTGGTCTTCCATGTCTTTCACTTCAAGAGGCAGTTCGCCGCGAAGAGCCTTGATACGGTCGATTTCCGTGTTGATAGCCTGAAGGTGATAGAGGGTCTTGAGACGCTCCTCCATGGTCAGTGACTCGCTTTTTGTCTTTTCAGCTGACATTTATATTTACAGATAAGTTATCGGGTTTTTTTCTGTCTCGGAATAATAGAGTGCAAAGTTAGGAAATTTTTTATGAATTAGGTTATAAAAAATCTCTTTTGCACAATATTCGGTCTCATAATGGCCCAGATCTATCGTCATGATGGCATGGGCATGGTCAAGAAACTGGTTATGCTTCACATCGGCCGTGATCATGACGTCGGCACCTGCGTCTGCGGCAATCGGTATGTATTCAGCACCGGCACCTCCGCATATCGCCACACGTTTTATTGTTTTGTCTTGGGCGGGTATACCGGAGCAGCGTGCTATCTGTGCGTCGCATACCTGCTTGACTTTACCGATGAATTCTATAGCAGGAACCGGGTAGGGGAGATCTCCTATAACGCCGAGGCCGACTTCGCCTCTGCCAGGTTCGTCGCAACTGTGGTCAAGAGTGTGCGCATTCGCAAGACCGAGCTTTTCGGCAAGATGCCATGATATACCACCAGGCGCACTGTCAAGCGCTGTGTGTGACGAATAGACTGCAACTCCGGCGCGCAGTGACGCTATAGCTGTAAGATCAACCCTGTCTGTTCCTGTGAGCCTCTTGGTTGCCTTGAATAGAAGCGGGTGATGGGTAATAATAAGATTACAGCCTTTGTTTTTGGCTTCGTCAATTATTTCAGGTGTCGCATCAATGCATAGAAGCGCACCGGTGCATGGATCCTGCGATTGACCGGGCAGCATTGTCTGCCACCCGGTGTTGTCGTAGGATTCTTGCCATGAAGGACGGGCAAAATCTTCAATGGTTTCTATGATCTGTGCGATTGTAGGCATCGGTCAGGCTTCGTCGATTACTGCAAGTGAAAGTTCGTCGAGCTGCTTTTGATCGAGTGTTGACGGTGCGTCGAGCATTACGTCGCGTCCGCTGTTGTTTTTGGGGAATGCAATGCAGTCACGTATACTGTCGAGTCCGGCCATGAGTGATACCCATCGGTCGAGACCATAGGCGAGACCTCCGTGAGGCGGTGCCCCGTAGGTAAATGCATTCATTAGGAATCCGAATTGTTCACGCGCTTTCTCAGGTGTGAAGCCTAAAATGTCAAACATTTTTGCCTGAAGCTGTGAATCGTGTATACGTATTGATCCACCTCCTACTTCGACACCATTGATCACCATATCGTATGCATCGGCTCTGACTGCTGCCGGGTTTGTGTCGAGAAGTGGTATGTCCTCATCCTTGGGGTGTGTGAATGGGTGGTGCATTGCCATGAGACGGTTTTCTTCTTCGCTCCATTCAAACATCGGGAAATCAACGATCCAAAGACAGGAAAAGACATTTTTGTCACGAAGGCCAAGACGGTTACCCATCTCCAGGCGTAACTCCCCAAGCTGTTTGCGTGTTTTCATCACGTCATCGCCGCTGAGAATGAGAATGAGATCTCCTGGTTTTGCATCCATCTTAGCTTTGAGTTGCTGCAGTGTCTCCTGTGTGTAGAATTTGTCGACACTTGATTTGACGTTTCCGTCAGATTCAACTCGGGCATATACCATGCCTTTTGCTCCGATCTGTGGACGCTTGACCCATTCGGTGAGTTGGTCGATTTGCTTACGGGTATAGGATGCCGCACCTTCCACACAGATTCCACCGATATATGCGGCATTGTCGAATACGCTGAATCCGTGTCCCTTGAGTATGTCATCAAGTTCGACAAAGGTCATGCCGAAGCGGGTGTCAGGTTTGTCGCTGCCATAGAGGCTCATGGCGTCAGCCCAAGTCATACGTGGAAAATCGCCGTTGATTTCAATACCACGTATTTCTTTAAAGAGATGTTTAGCCATGCCTTCAAACATGCCTATAACATCTTCTTGCTCTACAAAGCTCATCTCACAGTCGATCTGCGTGAATTCAGGCTGGCGATCGGCCCGTAGGTCTTCGTCGCGGAAACATTTTACGATCTGGAAGTAGCGATCCATTCCAGCCACCATGAGAAGCTGTTTGAGTGTCTGTGGAGACTGTGGCAGTGCGTAGAATTGACCGTGGTTCATGCGTGAAGGCACTACAAAGTCGCGTGCACCCTCAGGTGTAGAGCCGATGAGCATCGGAGTCTCGATTTCCAGGAATCCTTTGCTGTCAAGGTAACGCCGAACCTCCATTGTCATGCGATGACGAAGCTCGATGTTGTATCTTACCGGATTACGGCGAAGATCAAGATAACGGTATTTCATGCGAAGATCATCGCCTCCGTCACTCTCGTCTTCAATTGTAAATGGCGGAACTGCACTTGTATTCAGTACATTGACTTCTGAAGCTTCGATTTCGATATCGCCTGTCGGGATTTTGGAGTTTTTGTTTGTGCGTTCTGTGACAACACCTGTAATCTGAACGACAAACTCGCGTCCAAGCTGGTTGGCTGTGTCCTTAAGACTGGAGTTGACTTCGGTGTTGAATACTATCTGAGTGATGCCATAACGGTCACGGAGGTCAATAAATGTCATTCCTCCCATTTTGCGGATGCGCTGCACCCATCCGGCGAGCGTCACGTTTTCTCCGACGTTGGCGATGCGAAGCTCGCCGCAAGTCTTGTTACGGAACATATGCGTATCTTTAGTTGTAAGTCATTGGTTTATCTGACCATCATGGCATAATAAAGGCCTTTGTCGGCCAATATGTGTCCTTGTGTGGTTTTTATATTGCAAAAATAGCGATAATTAGTGCAATTATGACAATAATATATAAAAAATCGAATTCAGATATCTTTTAGTCGAGTTTCAGTGTTGAATATAATAAGAGACCGAAATTCCGGAATCGGTAAAATCGGTCTCTGCAATATGTGGGAAAATTGCATTTTTATTTAATGCGTATTTTTCTGCCGATGCGTAGAGTAGTTTTTGTCGTTATGCCGTTGAGCTGGCATAGTTTGTTGATTGTGGTGCCTTGTCTTGAAGCTATGCGGCCAAGTGTGTCACCGGATTTGATCGTGTAATACTGAGATCCTGATGCCGCAGCTTTAGCTGCGACTCTTGCAGCTTCCGGATGACTTTTCATGTATTCCGCGTATTCGGCAAGATACTTCTTCTGATATTCGGAATTTGCTGCCGGATCATAGTTGCGGGCCAGCTGATAGGAATCCTTGTCGAATGTATAGGTGTCGGTGTGTACTGTCTGGTTGGCAAAGTCGAAAATAGCAGACGGATTGATAGGGTAACCCATGAATCGTGTCTCGAAATGGAGATGAGGACCGGTTGAACGTCCGGTGTTGCCTCCAAGAGCGATTGGCTCGCCGGCTTTTACGTATTGATCCGGCTCAACAAGAAATTTTGACAGATGCCCGTATACGGTCTCAAGGCCGTTGGCATGACGAAGTATGACATAGTATCCATAACCTCTGCGCTCAAATTTTGTCAGTCGCACTTTGCCGTCGAATGCCGCTTTGATTGTATCGCCGATATGCACCTTCAGGTCGATGCCTTTATGCTGGCGCCGAAACCGCCGACGATATCCGTAGGGTGACGTTACGTAGCCTGCGTGAGGCATGTGGAATTTGCTGACATCTATTACCTGGGACTGGGGTACATCGCTTGATTTGAATGGATTTACCAATTGACTGTCCCATCCTTCGGTATAAATATCCATTTCCGGCTCTTCTTCTTCCTTGAAGAGCTGGTCGAGAAATTGCTGTGTCCCTTCTACCTTGATTTGCTCGCCTATATTCTGTTGTTTTGCTATCAGTTCGGCGTGTTCTTCTTTGTGAGCGCCTGGCAGATGCAATTTCTGTGCAAATGCCGTTGGAGCTGTAAAAAGACAGGTAAAAAGTGATATCTTGACTAAAAAATTTTGCATTTCAGATTTGTTTCCTAATCGGAGAGATCGGCTTATCGTTGTTTATATTTTCAAGTTGTCGGTAATTTGTTGTTTAGGAGAGTCATTTGCCGTCAGGAGCATAGAGATATCTGAAATAATCAGGCTTATAGTCAAATATTTCGTTATCCTGGAAGAATCGTCGGATTTCGATAGCTACGTTTTCGGCACTGTCGGATGCGTGGACGATATTTTCCTGACTGCTCATTGAGAAATCTCCTCTTATTGTTCCGGGTGCTGCTTTTGAAGCATCGGTAGATCCGACCATATTTCTTACAACTTCTATTGCATCTTTGCCTTTCAGACATATCGCGATAACCGGACATGCCATCATCGATGCAAGTATCATTGGAAAAAATGAACGGTCGACCAAGTGGGCGTAATGTTCACGGAGTATGTTCTCGTCAAGCTTCATCATTTTAAGGCCGGCAATTATCAGTCCCTTTTTTTGGAAGCGTGACAATATATCTCCTATAAGGGAGCGTTCAATGCCCGATGGCTTAATAAGAACAAGTGTTGATTCCATGAAACTGAGATTTTTGATTCTCAATATTTTGGTTTTTACAAAGATAGCGATTAGTGCGGAAATATGGAAAAATGAGTAGACTTAAAAAATACTAATTGATATGATAATGTACGAAGATGTTGTGTAAGTCATTGCCTTATAGTGTTGTATATGGTATATGTTTTAAAACATAAAATCTTCGGCCGATAATTCGACCGAAGACTTTACTTCTTAAATCTGATGTTGCGTTTTACAGCCAGTCAGATTTTATGCATTTTCGAGATCCGGATCAAGAATCTCAAGCATTTTGATGGCTGACAATGGGATGCGTGTGCCAGGACCGAATATGGCGGCTACGCCTGCCTTGTATAGGAAGTCATAGTCTTGAGCCGGAATCACACCGCCGGCTGTTACAAGGATATCCTCACGACCAAGTTTCTTGAGTTCTTCGATAACCTGCGGAATGAGTGTTTTGTGACCTGCGGCAAGAGAACTTACGCCAAGGATGTGTACGTCATTTTCGACAGCCTGACGTGCTGCTTCGGCGGGAGTCTGGAAGAGAGGGCCCATGTCAACGTCGAATCCGCAGTCAGCGTAACCGGTAGCAACAACTTTAGCACCGCGGTCGTGTCCGTCCTGGCCCATTTTTGCAATCATTATGCGGGGCTGACGGCCTTCCTTCTTGGCAAAAGCCTCGCACATGTGCTGTGCTTTCTGGAAGTCGGGATCTTGTTTTGTTTCGCTTGAATACACGCCTGAGATTGTTCTGATTACTGCTTTATAGCGACCTACGACATCTTCGCACGCATCGGAGATTTCTCCGAGTGTGGCACGTAGTCCGGCAGCTTTCACTGCGAGGTCAAGAAGGTTGCCTTTTTTCGTACGTACGCATTCGGTAATTGCATCGAGCGCTTCCTTGACAGCCTTTTCATCGCGACAGGCTTTGGTGGCGTTTAGGTGCTCGATCTGCTCCTTGCGCACTTCGGTGTTGTCGATTTCAAGAATGTCAATCGGATCCTCATGTTCGAGTCGGTATTTGTTAATACCTACGATTGTCTGTCGGCCTGAATCGATGCGTGCCTGTGTGCGGGCTGCAGCTTCTTCGATGCGCATTTTGGGGAGGCCTGTCTCGATGGCTTTTGCCATGCCGCCAAGTTTCTCGATTTCCTGGATATGCTGCCATGCGCGGTGCGCAATCTCGTTGGTGAGGCTCTCCACATAATAGCTGCCGGCCCAGGGATCGATCTCTTTTGTGATGTATGTCTCTTCCTGAATGTAGATCTGTGTGTTGCGGGCTATGCGTGCGGAGAAGTCTGTAGGAAGTGCGATAGCCTCGTCGAGAGCGTTGGTGTGAAGGCTCTGTGTGTGGCCGAGGGCAGCTCCCATGGCCTCGATGCAGGTGCGGCCTACGTTGTTGAACGGATCCTGCTCGGTGAGCGACCATCCCGAAGTCTGGGAGTGGGTGCGAAGAGCGAGACTCTTGGGGTTCTTGGGGTTGAACTGCTTGACGATCTTAGCCCAAAGCATACGCGCGGCGCGCATTTTGGCGATCTCCATAAAGAAGTTCATGCCTATGGCCCAGAAGAATGAAAGGCGTGGTGCAAATGCGTCGATGTCCATGCCTGCGTTTACACCGGCGCGGAGGTATTCGAGACCGTCAGCGAGAGTGTAGGCAAGTTCGATATCACAGGTAGCGCCTGCTTCCTGCATGTGGTAGCCGGAGATTGATATCGAGTTGAATTTAGGCATGTTCTGAGAGGTGTACTCGAAGATATCGGCGATAATACGCATTGAGAATTCCGGCGGATAGATGTAGGTGTTGCGCACCATGAACTCCTTGAGGATATCGTTCTGAATGGTACCTGCCATTTCTTCAAGTTTGGCTCCTTGCTCAAGACCGGCATTGATGTAGAATGCGAGTACAGGGAGCACTGCGCCATTCATGGTCATCGATACCGACATTTTGTTCAGTGGAATGCCGTCGAAGAGAATCTTCATGTCGTCGATCGAGCAGATCGACACACCGGCTTTGCCCACATCACCAACAACGCGTTCGTGGTCGGCATCATAGCCGCGATGTGTAGCAAGGTCAAATGCTACAGAAAGTCCCTTCTGGCCAGAGGCGAGGTTGCGTCGGTAAAAAGCGTTGGACTCGGCGGCTGTAGAGAAGCCGGCATACTGGCGTATTGTCCAGGGACGCATGGCGTACATGCCACTGTAGGGACCACGGAGGTAGGGAGGAAGTCCTGCGACATAGTTCAGGTGCTCCATTCCTTCGAGATCTTCTTTGGTATAAACGCTCTTTACGGGGATAAGTTCTGGGGTAAGCCAATCTTCCCCGTCAATTTTGGGTGCGGAAGATCCGGCACAGCCGGTTGCCGCCAAAATATCGATGTTTTTGAAATCGGGTTTCATTATTGATAATGCGGGGGAAGGTTAGGCTTTAAGAAGACGCTCGTTGAAACTGGTGAGAGTCTCAAGCACATTGCTGCGAACGTGGATAAAGTTCTCAATACCGATAGCTTTTAGGTCGTCGGTGCATGCGGGGGCTCCTGCCACTACAAACTCGGCTTTGCCGGCAAGTTTCTGATAAGCTTCAGGTGCAAGTGTCGCATACTCGTCGTCGCTGGAACAGAGGACTATTATGTCGGCATTTTTCTCGGCAGCAGCGGTAAGGCCCTCGTCAATTGTGTTGAATCCGATATTGTCGATGATCTCATATCCGGCACAGCCGAAGAAGTTGCTTGAGAACTGGGCACGTGCCAGACGCATGGCGAGATTTCCTATCGTCAGCATAAATACCTTCGGACGGTGAGCCGAACGCTCTGTGGCAAGGCGCAACTGCTCGAAATCGCTCGCCATGCGCTCTTTTGGCAGAGCTTTCGATTGATCGCTTCCTTCGGGCTGATGCTTGCAACAGCAACATGTGCCATCATTCTCAATCTTCTGTGACGCAGTTTCGTTGAAGTTGGGATATTGGTTTGTGCCAAGAAGTATCTCTTTGCGACGTGCCATGTCATTATGGCGCTTTTCTGATGTTTCCTTCACCGCCTGCTGTACTGTACCGTTGTTTAGCTGAGAGAGGAATCCGTCTTCCTCAGCTACGTTGATAAACAGTTTCCATGCTTCTTTGGCAATCGAGACCGTAAGAGTCTCTACATAGTAGCTACCGCCTGCCGGATCGACAACTTTGTCGAGGTGGCTTTCTTCTTTAAGAAGGAACTGTTGGTTGCGGGCTATGCGTTCCGAGAATGCGTCGGGGGTCTTGTAGGTTACATCAAACGGGGTTACGGTAATAGAATCGACACCTGCAAGAGCTGCCGACATGGCTTCCGTCTGGCTGCGGAGGAGATTGACATGTGCATCGTAAATTGTCATGTTGAAGCGCGAGGTGGTGGCATGTGCGACCATTTTACCTGCGCAGCAGCATGAAGGTTCATATTGCTTGACAATCTCAGCCCACAACATGCGCGCAGCACGGAATTTTGCAATCTCCATGAAGTAGTTGCTTGAAATACCCATGTTGAATTTGATGCGCGGTGCCACCTCGTCGATACTCATGCCTGCATCTGTGAGCATTGTAAGGTATTGTGCGCCCCATGCAAGAGCGTAGCCGAGTTCCTGGAAAATATAGGCGCCGGCATTGTTTAACATGTCGGAGTCTACAGCAAGCACACGCAGTGCAGGCACGTCTTTTGCAGCTTCGATAATAGCCTTTGCAGTCTGGGCTACGGCTGAAGCGTCAACAGTCTTTCCATGCTTCAGTGCAGGTCGGAAGGGATTGTAATCGACAGAGCCGTGGAACACTTCAGTCTTGCCTTCGGCTTTGAGCACTTCTACGAGAGCCTTTACAAGATTAAGGGCTTTGCATGTACAAGATTTTACATTGATTTCTACTTTTTCAAGATCAATGTCCTTGATAAGAGCCGTGATGCTCTCTGCAGATGGCTCTGATACATGGAATCCGATTGAATTTACGCCCTTTGAGATGGCTTCTAATGCCTGTTTGTTTGCCTCAGCGGGATCTGTCGCAGGGATTTCCTGACGGGTGAGCCAGTCATTGTCGGTACGTGTGCCTCGGATGTAAGGGAACTGGCCGGGCAGCGACGATGTTGTTGTGAAATTCTCAATGTCTTCGGCGCGATACATCGGCTGTACATTGAATCCTTCATTGGTCCTCCACACCAATTTCTTTTCGAAGGGAACGCCTTTGAGATCGGCGTCGACCTTCGCCCTCCACTCTTCGGTGGTTATCGGGGGAAACTGGTCAAAGAGTTTTTCATTCTTTTCTGCCATTTCTGGTTTAGGTATTATTTATAAATATAAAATTCTTGTTTTACAGCAAAGTCGACGTTTATGACGACTCTACGACATGCAAATTTAATGAAATTCATTAAAGCCGCATCAAATTAAGTAAAATTAATTGATACGGCTTTAAGGGATAATGCTTACAAGTGCGCCGGTCTATAATGCTCAGATGTTTACCGACAATCCGATATTGACACATCTGGGTAGTGCCGGCCCATAAATGTATCCGGAGTCGCGCCGGGATCCGAGATCAAAATCATTTTGATAGGAGTTGAATATATTGCTTACTCCTGCCGACATGTCAAGATTCACGCGGTTGTACAAGCGGAATGTATATGTAAGTTTTACAGAAGCGTCAAAAAAAGATCTGGTGCGTACTGCCTTGTCAATATCGGTTCCTGAGCTTACTATGTGCTGAACAAGCATAGGGCCGGTCGCGGTGCCTGTGAATACAGCTTTAAGGCGGTTTATTACGTTCCAGTTTGCTGTGAAGTATCCGTAGATGTCAGGGGTTCGGAACATACGCTTTTCTGCAGGAACATCGGGGTTGTCGCTCCATACTTCAGGCTTCTTGTATCGACTGCGCTGCATGGTTGTGCCAGCTTGAATATCGAACTTGTTTGAGAAAAATGCTTTTGCTTCCAGATTCACTCCCATTACGCGGGCTCCTGATCCATTGTAGCGTTCAAGCACAGCATTGCCGTTTTGATCGAGCCCGTCGAGCTGACGCAGTGCAAATACATCTCTGAGATCGGTAAAAAAGCCCTCAATGAGGAAGTTGGTCTGCACGTTTCCAAAACGATGGTAGAGGTCAGCCGACAGACTTACACTCTGAGAGCTTTCCTGCTTAAGTCCCGGTGCCAGCACTGTCACTACACGTTCACCTCCAACAATGGCAACGTGGAAGTCTTCGTCATAGGCTTGTGGTGAACGGAATCCTGTTGAATAGGATGCTCTGAAATTAAGATTGTCCGACGGATTAAACCGGATATTTGTACGTGGAGATATTATAGGGTTGTCGATAAGAGAGTGTTTGTCGAGTCTTGCGCCAATCAGAAATCCCCATTTTTCATTTTTCCATTCGTTTTGCAGATATCCGCTGTATATGTGTACGTTTTGCAGAATGTCATGGTTGTATCCGATTGTAGTGTCGTGTAGACGGTTATAGGAGTATTCTATGCCGGCCAGCAATTCCGAGGGCATAAACAGAAAGTGAGTTATTGGGTGTGTCCATTGCGCGCCTGATGTCACTACAATGTCAGAGGTGCGGCCATAGGCGTCAGGATCCATATCTGATCCATAATAACTCTGTCGTTTTGTGGCTTGTGTCGCTGCAAATATAGAGAGATGGTCACGACGGTCTCTGAGCCATAAATCCATTGTCGCTTCACCGGCGTGAATATTGTGGTCGACCTGTTCGGCAATCAATGCAAGATGCGCTGGCTGATCGAGCTGATCACCTCCGCGACGGTATTCATGTGTGTTGTGGTATTCAAGGGTTAGTTTAGAGATGTCGCTTGTACGGAGAAAAGTGCGTGCACCCAGAGTCTGGCTTTTAAGTTGAGCGATTTCTGTAAATCCGTCGTCGTTGTGGTCATATCCGTCGCGATATCTGCTTTGTCCATATATGAAGATGCCGGCTTTGTTGTTATCGGTGACGACAGAGGCGTTGACGGTCGTGTTGTTGTCCAGTGAGCCCGAAGGACCGATTGAAGTCAGGGTATGCGAGATCTGGGCGGAATTGCTTAAAGGATCTTTTGTGATGATATTGATTGTACCGCCTACGGCCGACGAACCGAACAGAGCAGAGCCTCCTCCACGCATTACTTCTACACGGTCGATCATGTTGGCTGGTATCTGTTCAAGTCCATAAACTCCGGTAAGGGCAGAAAAAACGGGGCGTGAATTCATGAGTATCTGGGAATAATGTCCGTCGAGACCATTGATTCTGACTTGTGTAAAACCACAGTTCTGACAATCATTCTCAACTCTGACTCCAGGTTGGAAATCAAGTCCGTCGGCAAGCGATGATGCTCCTATGTTAAGTAGTGTTTTTCCAGATACAACATTAACCAGAGATGGGCTTTCGCGGCGGACAGTCTCGGTTTTAGACGAGGTTACTACCACCTGATCAAGCATAAACGCGTCTGGTCTGATGTCAAAGTTGAGTTCTACAGTCTGGCCGGATTTTATTTCAGTTGATTTTTTCTGACTGGAGTATCCCATGAAAGAGACTTCAAGCGTATATGTTCCGGGGGTAAGGTCGCGGAATATGTAGTGCCCCGACGCATCGGTCATAGCCGCTAGGTTGGTGTTGATGATTCTGACTAAGCATCCGGGAATGTGGTCCCCGTTTTCAGCATCGATTACGTGTCCGCTTATATTTGCGTCTGTGGCAGTTTTTGACTGCGGGCTTGTATAAAAGGCAGTAATAAACAAGACTGCAACTGTAGTAAGTATACGTTGAAACATTTATATATTTATGTGATGTTTGGTTGTTTTCCAGGCTTAAAATGAAGATGCCTGAATTTTTTCGGCGCAAAATTATAGTATTATTGAAAAGCTGTCAATACCTATAAATAGTGAAAAAACGGCAATATTCTTCAAGTCTATACTGAAAAAATGTTAGGCATGGTGTATTATAACGTAGGAAGTAGTACTTTTGTATGTGAAATCAAAATGGTTATGACACAGGAAGAAAAACTTGCTATTGAGGAACGCGCCCTCGAACTTTTGCGCACGGTATATGATCCTGAGATCCCGGTTGATATTTATTCTCTCGGTCTTATTTATAAGATAGATGTAGATGATGATGGAAAGCTCAACATCGATATGACTCTGACTGCGCCAAACTGTCCGGCGGCTGATTTCATTGTGGAGGATGCACGATATAAACTTCAATCAATCGAAGGTGTAAAGGAAGTGAATATAGAAATAGTGTTTGAGCCAGAGTGGACTCGTGATATGATGAGCGAGGAGGCTAAACTTGAGCTTGGATTCCTTTGACACTGCGGATAATGGCAGAGCGAGACCTTACATATTTTATTTCAGATTTGCACCTCGGAGCCGGATATATTGCCGATAAGAGAGCCCATGAGTTGAAAATCGTGGATTGGTTGCGAAGCATTGAGCCACGATGTAGCAGACTTTATCTTTTGGGCGATGTGATAGACTACTGGTACGAGTACCGTTATGTAGTTCCAAGAGGATTTGTCAGATTTTTCGGTCAGTTGGCTTCAATGGCCGACAAAGGGATTGAAATAACATGGTTGACCGGAAATCACGATATATGGATTTTCGATTACATTCCAAAAGAGCTTGGAGTAAAGGTGATTGATGGAGTCATGGTCACAGAGATTGACGGCACATGTTTTTATCTGGCTCATGGTGATGCTGTAGGCAGCTTGAAACCGGGATTTAAGTTTATGCGGAAATTATTTCGCAACAGATTTGCACAAAGGATATTCGGTGCTGTGCATCCTGGGCTTACCATACCGTTTGCGCATCGTTGGTCATCCTCTTCAAGGAAAGGAGCCACAGGCAAGTATGACAAATATCTTGGTGATGATAAAGAGCCAATGGTGCCATGGGCAAGGGATTATGCAAAGGCACATCCGGAAGTGGATTATATTCTGCTTGGACACCGTCACATCATGCTTGAGCGAGAAGTAGGGGAGCATTGCCGTCTGATGGTGATTGGCGACTGGATAAGGCACTTCTCATATGCTGTATGGGATGGTAAAGAGTTGAAACTTAAAGATCTTAACTTGGTAGTTTAAAAATATTTGCCAGAAATGATATAAGTTTATATCTTTGCAATAGAAATATATGTCTCCGTAGTTCAATGGATAGAATATTGGATTCCGGTTCCAACGATTGGGGTTCGACTCCCCACGGGGATACTTTGTAAAATGCAATTCGCTTATTTTCGGCGGGTTGCATTTTATATATTTTATAACGTTGTCATTGAATTATCTGTAGCGAATTTAATGGCAAGTCATATAATTGAGATCGAAAAATTAAAATCAGGACAACTTAAATGAATATAATATTCAAAGTTGTTTGTCGAAAAGGTGCTATCTGACGGTAGTCGAAAGTCTTGATTTTCGGATGAGTGCGGAAATAGCCATGGTTGCCCCGCTTAGCAAAAAGTAAGCGGCAGCATATAATGTGAACCATATTTCATTCGGATCAAAAAAAGTCCAAGCGCCGACAAGAAATATGATAGGGGATAATATTGGAAAATACCACATATTATGCAGGCTCAGTCCTGAAAAGATACCAATAGAGATGGAATATGCCGGATTTACAATAAAAAACAGTATTATACAAAGTGCCATTCCCGCGCATTCTGATGCTAACATGGCAACACAACAAGGTAAGACAAACATGATTGCTATTGTTGCAGCTAACCAATAGGCCGTGTACTTTTTTTGTTTCATGAGCTTAAAACGGACATGTCTGCCATTTTTCAATTAGAGCCGTCATATCTTGGGGGAGAGGTGCTGAGAAATCCATCTCTTCACCTGTCTTGGGGTGTCGGAAGCCGAGTGTGCGGGCGTGAAGTGCCTGACGAGGGCATAGTGCCATGCAGTTGGATACAAACTGACGATAGCGTGAAGTGTCGAGGCCACGCAGTATTTTGTCTCCGCCGTAACGGGCGTCGGCAAACAACGGGTGTCCTATGTGAGACATGTGGACACGTATCTGATGGGTTCGTCCTGTTTCGAGGCGGCAGGTTATTACAGATACGTAAGAGAGTTGTTGCTCGACATTGTAATGGGTTATGGCATGTTTGCCTTGTTCGCTTCCTTCGGGATAAACGGCCATTTTGAGGCGATCGCGCACATCACGTCCGACATTTCCTATTACAGTGCCATGTTTTGGATCCGGTGTTCCCCAGCAAAGAGCTGTGTATTCGCGTCGGGTCGTTTTGTTGAAAAACTGACGTCCGAGGTCGGTTTTGGCATCAGGGGTTTTTGCAATGACAAGCAATCCTGATGTGTCTTTGTCTATGCGGTGCACCAATCCAAGCCTCGGATCATTGACATCGTAGTCGGGTGTGTCTCTGAAATGCCATGCAAGAGCATTGACGAGTGTACCTGTATAGTTGCCGTGTCCCGGATGTACAACCATTCCCGCCGGCTTGTTGACAACAAGAACCGTGTCGTCTTCGTAGACTATGTCAAGAGGAATTTCCTCGGGTATTATCTCATTCTCGTATCGCGGTCTGTCCATGACGACCGCAACTATGTCAAAAGGTTTTACTCTATAATTACTTTTTACAGGACGTCCGTTGACAATGATACATCCGGCATCAGCAGCTTGTTGTATGCGGTTTCGTGAAGATGCTTTTGGCATCCGCTCGACAAGAAATTTGTCAACACGAAGGAGGGTCTGCCCTTTGTCGGCTTCAAAACGGAAATGTTCAAACAATCCTGATGTATTTTCTTCCTCGTTGTCGATTAACTCAGGGTCATCTGCCGGGTATCCGCATTCTTGACAGGTATGGTCAACGATTTCCATGATGTTAATTTTCAGTGTCTTCGTCAGAATCGTCGCCCACTCCTTCTCCGACCTCTATGGTTATAGAAGCTGTTGTAGGAATTCTCATGCCGCTTTGCAGCGGAAGTCCGTTGTAGCGCGCTCCGAGTACGAGATCTTTATATTCAGATGGAACTTTTACAACTTCAACTTTATTTAGACCAAGTCCCTCGAATATTGAAATTCCTTGGCGCATAGATACATTGACAAAATCCGGAACAGAAACAAGCTTAGGTGAAAATGCCACAATCGTCAGGTAAACGGTACGCCCCGGCTTTACCTTTGAATTGTGTTTGGGATTCTGGTCGACCACTGTACCCGGCAACATTGATGATTCAAATATTGAGTCGGTTATTTCGGCTGTCATGCCTCCTTTGCTCAACACGTTGTCGGCATCGTTATAGTTGAGACCTCTGACATCAGGTACTATGTCTTCTTTACCGTGCAGTGTCCATACATCGAGTACTGAAAGTGAAATCCAGATAAGTATAAATGCCGAAACCACAATGAGGATGAGATTCCAGATCACAGGATATTTTTTAGGGAATCCGATCAACTGATCGGTAAAGTTTCTTTGGTTGTCTTTTGAATTTTCCATAATGCAAAATTAAGAAAAAACCTATAAAGCAGTGTCTGTATTTACTGATTATGTTTAAATTTGCAAGTCAATTAAAAAATGATGTGGTGTCGGCGCAAGGCGTCGGCCGAATAGTAGAATCAAATTAAAGCGTTATATAAGTCATGCTTAAAAGAATTTTGGCTATCTCCGGTCGTCCGGGTCTTTATCGTCTCGTAAATCATGGAAAGAACAGCCTGATAGTTGAGTCGCTCTCAGATGGCAAGAGATTTCCTGTGTTCAATCATGAAAAAGTGATGTCGCTGGGAGATATCGCAATCTATACTTCGGATGGCGGTGAGGCTCCGTTGGCAGATGTGCTTGAAAAACTTAAGGAAGTTGAGGCCGGATCGGCAATAGATATAAAGGCTGTAGAAACAGCCGGCGGTCTGCGCGAAGAAATCGCTAAAGCTCTTCCTAATTTCGATGACGAGCGCGTAAAGAATTCGGATATCAAGAAGTTGTTTTCGTGGTACAACTGTCTTGTATCTGCTGGAATAGAGCAGTTTAAAGACGAGGAAGACGCAGAGGAGAAGACAGAGGAAGTATCGGAAAATTCCGAAGACAAGACTGTTTAACAGGCGGGTAACTATATAAACAGTAGTTTTTTTGGATTTTAAGCTGTCGTCTGTATATAGCCCAACGGGTGATCAGCCTCAGGCGATCGAACAGATCGCACAGGGGATAAGACTTGGTGTGCCTGCGCAGACACTGCTTGGCGTGACCGGTTCCGGCAAGACTTTTACTATGGCAAATGTGATCAAGGAGGTGAATAAACCTACCTTGATCCTTAGCCATAACAAGACTCTGGCTGCACAGCTTTACGGGGAATTCAAAACTTTTTTTCCGGATAATTCAGTTCAGTATTTCGTCTCGTATTACGACTATTATCAACCTGAGGCATACATACCCTCTGTGGATAAGTATATCGAAAAGGATTTGATGATCAATGACGAAATTGACAAGCTGAGACTTGCCACAACGTCGGCTTTGTTATCGGGAAGAAGGGATGTAGTGGTGGTTTCGTCGGTATCTTGCATCTATGGCATGGGAAATCCTGATGATTTCAATGCCAATGTCGTCAGGATTGCGGTCGGAGACAAGATCACCCGTAATGAGTTTTTGAGACAGCTTGCCGAATCGCTTTACTCGCGGGATGAGGTTGAAGCGTCACGCGGTACATTCAGGGTGAGAGGGGATACGGTTGACATACGCCTGGCGTATGAAGAGATAACCGTTAGAGTTTTGTTCTGGGGCGATGAGGTCGAGTCCATCTCTACGGTGCATAATACCGATGGAACTACTCTTGGGTCACATGATACATTTAAGATTTTTCCGGCAAACATATTTGTTACGACCAAAGAGCGCATCGGTTCCGCTCTTGCCCATATAGAGACTGATCTTGAAGATCAAGTAGATCTATTCAATCAGGAGGGTAAAGATCTTGAGGGTCGTCGGCTTTATGAGCGTGTTAGTTATGACATGGAAATGATCAAAGAGATAGGTTACTGCTCAGGAATAGAGAATTACAGCCGATATTTCGACGGGCGTCAGCCTGGAATGCGTCCATTTTGTCTTTTGGATTATTTCCCTGACGATTTTCTGACTATTATTGATGAGAGTCATGTCACAGTGCCGCAGCTACGTGCGATGTATGGCGGTGACCTGTCGCGCAAAATGAATCTTGTGGAATATGGATTCCGGCTTCCTGCGGCGCTTGATAATCGTCCGCTTAAATTTGAGGAATTCGAGCAGTTGACGCATCAGGTACTTTATGTAAGTGCAACTCCGGCCGATTATGAGCTTGAGAAAAGTGAAGGGGTTGTCGTTGAGCAAATAATCCGTCCGACAGGATTGCTTGATCCCGTGATAGAGGTGCGTCCATCGATAAACCAGGTGGATGATCTTATAGAGGAGATTCAGTTGCGTGTGGAGAGAGATGAGCGTGTGCTTGTAACGACGCTTACGAAACGTATGGCGGAAGAGCTTAATGATTATATGCTTAAGCTTGATATGCACACAGCATACATACACAGCGATGTAGACACGCTTGACCGTATACGCATACTTGATGATCTGCGTGCCGGTAACTATGATGTACTTGTCGGTGTGAATCTGCTTAGAGAGGGGCTTGATTTGCCGGAAGTTTCGCTTGTGGCCATACTTGATGCCGATAAGGAGGGATTTTTGCGCTCTCACAGATCGCTTACCCAGATTGTCGGTCGTGCGGCAAGAAATCTTAACGGCACGGTGATAATGTATGCCGACAGGGTTACTGACTCGATGCAACAGACAATAGATGAAACAGAACGTCGTCGTGCGTTGCAGCTAAAATATAATGATGAGCATGGAATAATTCCGCAGGCTATAGTCAAGTCGAGGGTTCCGATTATCGGTGTTGACGGGCGTGATGACAGTGATGGACAAAAACCGATGGCTGGCAGAAAGAAAGATCATTCACAGAAGCCTTCGTTATCTCTTTATGAACGAGAGCGTTCGCTTGAAGTGGATATTGCTGCTGATCCGGTTATCCCTTATATGAGCGCAACAGAATTGGAGCGTTCGATAGAACGTATGCGTCTTGAAATGGTTGATGCGGCAAAGAAGATGGAGTTTATTGAGGCTGCCCGGTTGAGAGATGAGGTTCTGAAAATGGAGCATAGGCTTAATGAGTTGAATAATAAATAAAAACAATGTAAGCTAAAAGGGCGGGAAAAATAGGGGTAATGATGCTGTTGAATTGCAGATTTTTTATTAAATTTGTGAAGCTTTTTCGATAATTGCCAAATAGGGCATGTGTGTAAGGATTGAATTGGCAACACAAATAGTTTATGATAGAACAAGAAGAATATAGCGCCAGTAACATTCAGGTACTGGAGGGGTTGGAAGCCGTCAGAAAGCGTCCGGCCATGTATATCGGAGATATCAGCTCCAAGGGTTTGCATCATCTGGTTTATGAGGTTGTCGACAATTCTATCGACGAAGCCCTTGCCGGTTTTGCAAACAGAATTGATGTTGTTATAAATGAGGATAATTCAATCACAGTTGTCGATAACGGTCGTGGTATTCCCGTTGACATGCATGAGAAAGAGCACAAGAGTGGTCTCGAGGTCGTGTTGACAATACTCCACGCAGGCGGCAAATTTGATAAAGGTTCCTATAAGGTTTCAGGAGGTCTTCACGGAGTAGGCGTGTCCTGTGTGAACGCGCTGTCGACTTATCTTCGTGCGGAAGTGCATCGTGACGGGAACGCCTATGCGCAGGAATATAGCTGTGGCAAACCGACGACCGGGCTGATGACACTCGGTGCAGTTGATGATACGGGCACATCAATCACATTCAAGCCTGACGGGTCTATTTTTACTGTAACGGAGTATGATTACAGTACACTCGCAAACCGTCTGCGTGATCTTGCCTATCTGAATGCCGGAATCACACTTTCGCTTACTGACAAACGAAATGTAGACTCTGAGGGGGCTGTCAAGAGCGAGGTGTTTTATTCGTCGCGTGGTCTGAGTGAATTTGTAGAGTATATCGATAGCAATAAAGAGTCGCTTATCGAGGATGTTATACATCTGAATACAGAACGTCAGGGGATTCCTGTCGAGGTCGCCCTTACTTACAACAACACTTACAATGAGAATATCTACTCGTTTGTAAATAATATCAATACAATAGAGGGCGGTACGCATCTAACCGGCTTTCGCCGCGGACTTACATCCACTCTTAAAAAGTATGCAGAGGACAATCGTCTTCTGGAGAAAGCTAAGGTCGAGATTTCGAGTGATGACTTCAGAGAGGGGCTGACAGCCGTTATTTCGGTAAAGGTTATGGAGCCACAGTTTGAGGGACAGACAAAAACGAAACTTGGCAACTCAGAAGTAATAGGAGCTGTTCAGACGGCCGTGAGTGATGCGCTCAAAACATTCCTTGAGGAGCATCCGAAACAGGCACGCACTATTGTGGACAAGGTTATTCTTGCCGCTCAGGCCCGTCATGCCGCTTACAATGCCCGCGCCAAGGTGCAGCGTAAGTCACCGCTCGGAGGCGGAGGTCTGCCTGGTAAACTTGCCGACTGCTCGTCACGCACGGCCGAAGACTGTGAGCTTTTTCTTGTCGAGGGTGATTCTGCCGGCGGTACAGCAAAGCAGGGTCGCGACCGTCAGTTTCAGGCGATATTGCCTCTGCGCGGAAAAATTCTGAACGTGGAGAAGGCAATGGATCACAAGATTTTTGACAACGAGGAGATCACAAATCTGTTCCGTGCGATGCGAGTGACAATCGGCACTCCCGAAGATCCCAAAGAAGCTAATCTGAGCAAGCTCGCTTATCATAAGATTATCATCATGACCGATGCCGATGTTGACGGAAGCCATATTGCAACGTTGCTGATGACGTTCTTCTTCAGAAGAATGCGTCCGGTTATCGAACAGGGTTATCTTTATCTTGCAACACCGCCGTTGTATAAATGCAAACGAGGCAAAGCTGAAGAATATTGCTGGAATGATGCGCAGGTCCAGCAGTTCATAGCAAAATACGGTGACGGAGTGAAAGTGCAGCGTTATAAAGGTCTTGGTGAGATGAGCGCGGCAGAACTTCGTGACACCACTATGGATCCTTCGCAGCGACTTCTCAAGCAGGTCAAGATAAGCGATGCAGCAGAGGCTGATCGTATTTTCTCTATGCTTATGGGCGAGGATGTAGGTCCGCGTAGAGAATTCATCGAGTCAAATGCGAATTATGCGAATATCGACGCTTGATACATAGTACTTTAAAATGTTGAGCGGGCGTCTTCAATTTAATGGGGACGCCCGACAATATAACATAGATTATCAAACAGAAAAAGTTTGAGAGAAGTGATTGTAGAACATTTGAGTGTAGATATAGTTTATTATATGAAAAACATTTTAAGAAATTAATAACCATGGCAAAAAGGCTCACAAAGAAAAATTTTGAGCGACTTATCGCACAAGTAAGAGAGTATATCACCCTCCAGGGTAATACTATATTCAATTATAAAAATGTAGCACAGGGACTTGGGGTGACGACACCGGTAATCATAGGTGATATCGCAGTCATATTGGAAGCTCTCGCTTTTGATGGAGATATCGTGGAAGTGACTCCCGGAAGATATAAGTCGGTGCAGCGTAACAACGTGACAACAGGAACGTTTGTGCGTCGCTCCAATGGAAAGAACAGCGTTGTCACTGATGACGACGGCGAACAGATCATGGTGGCAGAGCGTAACTCGATGCATGCTTTCAATGGTGACAAGGTTAAGATAAGTATCGCTGCCCGTACACCCGGTCAGGAGACGGAGGCAGAGGTGATCGAGATAATCGAGAAGAAAGAGCAGACCTTTATTGGCAAACTGAAGGTTGACAAACATTTCGGTTATCTTCTTACGGATTCCAAGTATCTTGCTACAGATGTTTTTATTCCTAAGAACAAACTTAAAGGAGGGGTTACCGGTGACAAAGCTATTGTGAGAATAACCGAATGGCCCGATGATTCAAAAAATCCTAAGGGAGAAGTTGTAGATATTCTTGGCAAAGCCGGTGAAAACAATGCTGAGATCCATGCGATTCTGGCAGAATTCGGATTGCCGTATCATTATCCTGAAAATGTTGATAAAGCGGCGCTTAAAATCGGAGCCGGAATCACGCCCGAGGAGGTTGCGAAGCGTATTGATATGCGTGATGTCACGACTTTCACTATAGACCCGAAGGATGCCAAGGATTTTGACGATGCACTTTCTTTGAGAACTCTTCCAAATGGAAACTATGAGGTAGGAGTACATATAGCTGATGTGACCCACTATGTGAAGCCTGATTCTATACTTGACCGTGAGGCAGAGAAAAGAGCAACTTCTGTTTATCTTGTCGACCGAGTCGTGCCTATGCTTCCGGAGCATCTGAGCAACGGTATATGTTCTCTCAGACCCGATGAGGAAAAACTTACATTCTCATGCATCTTTGAGATGACTCCGTGCGGAAAGGTCGTAGATTCCAAGATCGGGCGTACAGTGACAAAAAGCAACCGCCGGTTCACTTATGAGGAGGCGCAGAATATCATTGAGACAGGGGAGGGCGATTACAAAGAAGAAGTGTTGACACTTGATCGCCTTGCCAAAATTTTGCGTGAAAGGCGCTTTGAGAACGGCTCGGTTGATTTTGACCGCACAGAGGTGAGATTTGACATAGATGAGAATGGTCATCCTACAGGAGTATATTTCAAAGAGTCGAAAGATGCCAACAAGCTCATTGAGGAGTTCATGCTTCTTGCTAACCGGACTGTCGCACAGTTTGTCGGAGATGTGAAAGGCGAAAAGCGAAAGAAAGCAAAAGCTTTTGTATATAGAGTACATGATCAGCCTGATTCCATAAAGCTCGAAGACCTTTCACGTCTGTCGCGCACATTCGGCTACAAGATGCGCTGGCAGGGATCGGCCAAGGTAATAAACAATTCGCTAAACCGGCTGCTTAAGGATGTTAAAGGAAAAGGCGAAGAAAACCTGTTGTCGACACTTGCTCTCAAGTGCATGGCCAAGGCTAAATACACAACTGAGAATATCGGTCATTATGGTCTTGGTTTTGAGTATTACACGCATTTCACTTCTCCGATAAGAAGGTATCCTGATATGATGGTGCATCGCCTGATTGAACGATATCTAAGCGGAGGGCGCAGTGTGAATCAGAACAAACTTGAGGACCAGTGCAAACACTCGTCGGATATGGAACAGCTTGCTGCAAATGCCGAGAGAGCGTCAATCAAGTATAAACAGGTCGAGTATCTCAATGATCATCTGGGCGAGGTATTTGACGGTGTGATATCGGGTGTCACTGAGTGGGGCCTCTATGTCGAGCTTACAGAAAACAAGTGTGAGGGGCTTGTGCCTATAAGAGACCTGACGGATGATTACTATGATTTTGACGAAAAAAATTATTGTCTGAAAGGACGTAGAAAAAATAACCGTTACCAGCTTGGCGACAAGGTGAAAGTAAAAGTGGCTCGTGCAAATCTAGAGCGTAAGCAGCTTGATTTTGCATTGGTCGATGAGCGCCATCATCTCAAAAATGAAGATGAAATGGGGGATAAGATTACAGTGGCAGAAGCTCTGCATAAAGGGAAAAAATCCAATTCAAGGGGAAAAGGAGGACGAATAAAAAATAAGAAACAGAAACAAAAAAGGAAATGAATGCACTCAGTATTGTGAGGAAGAACCGAGCCGGACGAGGTTATGTGCTTGCCGCCATAGCTTCATGTACTTATGGCCTGAATCCTCTTTTCTGTGTCCCGCTTTATAATCTTGGTCTTGACGTAAGTTCAGTACTTTTTTACCGATACACAGTTGCGGCAGCTCTTCTTGCCTTGATCATGGTGTCGTCAAAAATGTCGTTCAGACTTCATAGACGCGAGATTGTTCCTATCGTATTTGCCGGAATACTTTTTGCAGTATCGTCTCTTTTCCTGTTTTATAGTTACAAATTTATGGATGTGGGTATTGCCTCGACAATACTTTATGTGACTCCTTTTTTTGTTGCTGCTATAATGGCGGTGTTTTTCCACCAGCGCATACCGCTTACCGGAATCATCTGCATAGCTGTGGCACTTGTCGGCATCGGTATGCTGTCGATAAAGGCAGACAGTACGATACAGAATCCGATCGGAATCCTGTGTGTTGTAGGCTCGTCGCTTACTTATGCTGTCTACATGATCATCATAAACCGGTCGTGCCTAAACCGGATGGGCACTGTGCCTCTGACTTTTTATTCGATAGTAGCCGGAATTTTTGTGTTTGCGGTATTTATGAACTTCTTTAGAGATCTTGTACCGCTACCACTCACTTATAATGCTGTGTTTAATGTAGCCGGCCTTGCAATATTCCCGACTGTGGTTTCTATTGTGACAATGACTGTCGCCATACAGGATATCGGTCCTGTGCCGACATCGATACTTGAAGCTCTAGAGCCAGTAACGGCTCTGATGATAGGATGCTGGATGTTTGGTGAGTCTCTTACAGCATTGAATATGGCCGGAGTCGCCGTTGTGCTTTCGGCAGTGACATTGTTTGTCCTGTCGAAACATGAATGACGCAATAGATAAAACAAACTGATCATTTCGGAAAAAATGGAAACAATAAACAGGCTCAAAGAAAAGGTGTTTGCCGGTGGGGAGATAACTTATGAAGAGGGGGTGAGTCTGATCAAGACAAACCATAAGGAAGCTCTTTTTGAGGCTTCGGCTGAAATTACAAGGAAGTTCTGTACAAGAGAATTTGACTCTTGTTCGATTGTGAATGTCCGTTCAGGCAAATGTTCGGAAAATTGCAAATGGTGTGCACAATCGGCTCATTACAACACTGGCTGTCATGCGTACGAACTTATGGGCCGGGATGAATGTATTGAATCAGCACGTTACAATCATGAGCGTGGCATAAAACGTCTGTCGCTTGTAGCAAGCGGCCGTTCATTGGAGAGGCGTGCGCTTGACGAGGTATGTGGCATACTCCGTGATATCAAGAATAATGTCGGGATCAGCACCTGCGCTTCGCTCGGGCTGCTGTCAAGGGATGAATTGCAGAAACTTTATGACAGTGGGGTGCGGCGTTATCACTGTAATCTTGAGACCGCACCGTCTTATTTCGCCAAACTCTGTACGACTCACACCATAGACGATAAAATTAAAACAATTGAGACAGCACATGAACTCGGCTTTGAGGTGTGTAGCGGCGGTATAATCGGAATGGGAGAGTCGGCCGAGCAGCGTGTAGAATTAGGGGTAAAACTTCGTGAAGCCAAACCTCTGAGTATTCCTATCAATATTTTGTCACCTATACCCGGCACTCCGCTCGCTGATGTGGCTCCGATAGGCGATGACGAGATTCTTGTCACAGTTGCAGTATTCCGTTTTCTGCATCCTCGTACTCAGCTACGTTTTGCCGGAGGTCGTGGCCGTCTGTCACGCGAGACACAACTGACGTGTCTCGCGATAGGTGTGAACGGAGGTATTGTAGGTGACTTGCTGACAACGATTGGAAGTCAGATCGATGAAGACCGATGTCTTGTGGAGGAGGCCGGATATAGATTCTGATCTTGTTCTGAAAAATATAAAAGATGTCCCGTCTATCCTGAAATTAACAATTATTATTTCACATGGGCGTCTTTTGATGTGGATGAATTATTAATTTTGCATTAAACTTTTTTTAACAGCATAGACTAATGAGAAAGAACGTAGTTGCAGGCAACTGGAAGATGAACACTACTCTTCAGGAGGGTGTAAAACTGGCTGAGGACGTAAACGAGGCACTGAAGAATGTTGATGCAAAGTGCGATGTAGTGATCTGTGTGCCTTTCACACATCTTGCATCGGTAAATGCAGTTATTGATCCGGCAAAGCTTGGTCTCGGTGCAGAGAACTGCGCAGACCATGTGAAAGGCGCATATACCGGAGAGATTTCGGCACCGATGGTTGCATCGACAGGCGCAACATATGTAATTCTGGGCCATTCGGAGCGTCGTCAGTACTACGGTGAGACTTCGGAAACTCTCAAGGAGAAAGTAAATCTTGCTCTTGCCAATAACCTTACTCCGATTTTTTGTATCGGCGAGGTTCTCGAGCAGCGTGAAAACGGTTCATACCTTGAGGTTGTGAAATCTCAGATCGAAGAAGCTCTTTTTGAGCTCAGCGCCGAGGATTTTTCCAAACTTATTCTCGCATACGAGCCTGTATGGGCGATTGGTACCGGCAAAACCGCAACTGATGACCAGGCACAGGAAATGCATGCATTTATCCGCGGTGTGATCGCTGACAAATACGGCAAAGAAGTAGCAGACAACACATCGATCCTCTATGGAGGCAGCTGCAAGCCCAGTAACGCGAAGGCACTCTTTGCAAAGCCTGACGTTGACGGCGGACTCATAGGTGGCGCGGCACTCGAAGCTGAGTCATTCATGGGTATCGTGACTGCATTCTGATTGCGGTACTGTTAACACAAAAACGCTAAATTCAATGATGATGAAACGCTGGTGTACTAATGTTGCTCTGCCGTGTCTCGCTTTTTCGCTTTTGCCTGTTACGGCAAAAGGAGAAGAGCCCGATTCGACGACAACTATCATTGACCATATACAGGCTTCGGGAATTATAACAATAGTTCAGCCGGAGAAAATGCTTGAGCGTCTGTCGGGCGGCAGTAAGTCAGCGACAGAACGGCAGGTATTGCATATGGGTGATGTGACGGTTCCGGCGTCAGAGTCGTCAAATGCTACAGAAAACACCGAAACGGTATCCGGCGCAACACGAACAGCCGGATACCGTGTCCAGGTGTTCAGCGACAATAATGCCCGTTCGGCAAAGAGTGAAGCCCGCAGCAAGGCACAGGCTATTTCGGAACGTATACCGCAATACCGTACGTATGTAGTGTATCAGTCTCCTTACTGGCGATTGAAAGTGGGAGATTTCACGACAGCTACCGAGGCAGAGAATGCCGCTGATATGATAAAGAAAATGTTTCCCTCGTATGCCCGCGAGGTGAGAGTTGTGAGAGACCGAATAAACAAATGACCGAAGAAAAGACAATAGCCGAGCTCGCCGAACACTATGAGGCGATTTTGCGTCTGGTTGGCGAAGATCCTGATCGCGAAGGACTTAAGAAGACTCCGATGCGGGCAGCCAAGGCCATGTGGTATGCAACACGTGGTTATCGTCAGGAACCATCGGAAATAATGCGTGAGGCAATTTTTGAATATGCCGGTTCGCGCATGATTGTTGTCAAGGATATAGAGTTCTACTCATTTTGCGAACATCATATCCTTCCGTTTTTCGGAAAAATATCAATAGGTTATATTCCTGACGGCAATATGATCGGGTTGAGTAAACTTGCGCGTATCGTCGACGCATATTCCCGGAGATTACAGGTTCAGGAGCGATTGACAGCCCAGGTATGTCGGGAGGTTTATGAAACGCTTTCGGCCAAAGGGGTGATTGTGGCATGCACCGGTGAGCATCTGTGTATGAAAATGAGGGGGGTTGAGAAACAGGAGTCGGCAACAACTACAGTCGATTATCTCGGAGTTTTTGAAGACAACATCAAGTTGCGTGAGGAATTTTTTAATTCGCTGAGACACTAAAGGCAAAATAGCCTTAGTTTGTCATAAATCAAATGTGTCGGCAGGCCCATGACGGTGTAGAAGCTGCCGTTTATAGAGCGTATTCCTGCAAGTCCTATCCATTCTTGAATCCCATAGGCGCCGGCTTTGTCGAAAGGCTGGTATTTTGCGATGTATTCACGTAATTCTTCTGAGGGAAGCGGCATGAACTCAACATCGGCCTTATCGGAAAATGAAATCTGACGATTTTTTGTAGTCAGTGTCACTCCAGTGATTACACGATGTATTTTACCTGACAAAAGTTCTAACATTTCAATTGCCTGACGCTCGTCGTGAGGTTTTCCAAGTACACGTGAAAAATGGTCACCTGCCAGAACAACAGTGTCGGCTGTAATGAGCAGCTGCTTATCGTTCAATAGCGGAGAGTGAGCCTGAGCTTTTTTACGGGCGATATAAAGCGGGATTTCTTCCGTAGAAATGTTTTCGGGATAGGATTCATCGATTTTGAGATCCTTAGCTATGCTGAATGAAAGCCCAAGAGAAGAAAGAAGTTCTCGTCTGCGAGGTGAATTACTGGCAAGTATAACCTCAAACGGAAGTTTCTCGAATAAGATCATGATCGGAATACTTGGTTTATTGATGTAAAGATAGTGAAATAATTGAATATATCAGAACGGTAGGTTTGGTTAACAGCTGTATATGTATGGCCTGTTTTCGTTTTGGGTGATTGTTGTGATTTTGAATATAACTTATTAGTATATTGCATGAAATTATAATTTATTACATGATGCGAGTGTTTTTAGCTGTAGGGATATCATTTGGGGGGATAATAATGGAATGCCATGGAACACCATGGCATTGGCTTCGGCCCCCGGTGATTGTAACTGAAAATAAATTTCCCCCTGAACAGCAAATTGTGATTTTCACATCGATTCATAGATGGTTCGCTCAATTAAGTGAACATAATGTACAACGAGATGAAATGTATGCCAATGATGCAGGAGAGTATATTAATTCTTATGTTGACGTTTTAAAGCGGACTGGAGAATTATGGAGTGTTCCAGTTATTGAATTTTTTGGTAAAAGCGGTCTTTATCCAATCGATTACAGTCAGAACCAATATGTAGCAGACAAAGAAACCGACCGGTTGCACCCGAATGACAATGAGCACTACAGATTGTCGCTAACAGCACAGTATCAGTTGCTTGGCTTGCCGGCTACATTTAAAAGATAAATTTTGTATAAATTTTTATCATTTTTACTTGTGATTATGAAATACGCGTATTATCTTTGCACTCGCAAAAGCGAAGATTGAACGCCTGACAGGACAATACAAGGCTCCTTAGCTCAACTGAATAGAGCATCTGACTACGGATCAGAAGGTTACAGGTTTGAATCCTGTAGGAGTCACAATTTCCTGTCTATTATGGCTCCTTAGCTCAACTGAATAGAGCATCTGACTACGGATCAGAAGGTTACAGGTTTGAATCCTGTAGGAGTCACAATCATTAATTTTGCAAGAATGCGTTGTCAGGATTTATCCACGGCAACGCATCTTTTATATAATGGCTCACCATTTTAAAATACTTGAAAATGAGCCGGGGAATGGAGAGACAGTACATAGCAATAGACCTGAAATCATTTTATGCGTCGGTGGAGTGTGTGGAGCGTGGACTTGATCCGCTTGACACCAATCTTGTCGTTGCCGATTTGTCGAGAACAGAGAAAACGATATGTCTGGCTGTATCTCCCGCACTTAAAACTTTGGGGACAGGAGGACGCCCACGTCTTTTTGAGGTTGTGCAGAAAGTCGGATCGGCCAACAGGGCAAGGGGTACGGCAGGATGCTCTTTTTCCATTAAAGTGCTTCAAAAGCGCAAGGATTTTCAGATCGATTATATTGTCGCACAGCCACGCATGGCTCTTTATATCGATTATAGTACGCGTATCTATAATGTATATCTGCGGTTTGTAGCACCAGAAGACATACACATCTATTCAATAGATGAAGTTTTTATAGATGTGACGGATTATAGAAAATTATACAGGCTCAGTACACATGATCTTGCCATGAAGATGATAAAGGCTGTATTTGCAGAGACCGGCATTACAGCAACAGCCGGTATAGGATCAAATCTATATCTTGCCAAGGTGGCGATGGACATTGTCGCTAAAAATATGCCACCAGGAAAGGATGGCGTGCGTATTGCGGAACTCGATGAGATGAAATATCGCCGACAGTTATGGCATCATACCCCTCTGACCGATTTCTGGCGTGTTGGACGCGGAATAGCCCGAAAACTTGAACAGTATGGTATCAGGACAATGGGGGACATAGCGAGGATCTCGATCGAGCATGAGGGTTCGCTGTATTCAATGTTCGGGGTGAATGCCGAACTGCTTATAGATCATGCGTGGGGATGGGAACCGGTGACTATCGGACACATCAAGGCTTATAAGCCTGAAACACGTTCGATGAGTAGCGGACAAGTTTTATCGGAACCATATACGATGGAAAAGGCACGTGTGGTTGTACGTGAGATGGCTGAAAATATAGCTCTTGAACTTGTGGAAAAAAAGCTGGTGGCAAATCATCTTACACTTACCATCGGATATGATGCAAGCAGTCTTAACAGAGATGAAACCAAAATACAGTATAGCGGACGTGTCTCGACTGATTATTATGGACGTAAGGTGCCATATCACGGACATGGAACTTCAAATCTTGGGTCGCATACATCTTCTGCGAGTCGGATCACTGCGCATCTTACTGCATTGTTTGACAGGATCGTGAATCCTGTTTTATTAATAAGACGTCTGACTGTATCTACAAACAATGTTGTCGATGAGGACTCTCTGAGCGGTATTATTTCTACAGATCGGCCGAGACAACTCAGACTGTTTGAGGATAATATAGAAAATACACAGCCTGAATATGATATAGAGAAACTAAAACGTGAGAGGAAATTGCAGGATGCTGTAGTCGGCATCAAGAAAGCGTTTGGTAAAAATGCTGTTTGCAAAGGTGTGAATTTTGCCAATGGAGCTACTCAGTTAACTCGAAACCAACAGATCGGAGGACATAAGGCATGAGTAGCTATGATGATATAATAAATCTGCCTCATTACCGGTCAAGTACCAGGAAACCGATGTCAATGGAGGCAAGGGCCGCCCAGTTTGCTCCTTTTGCAGCGTTGTCGGGACATGAGGATGCAATAGCTGAGACCGCACGCTTTACAGATTCAAGTATAGAGCTTACAGAGGATGAATACAGAGAACTGTCGATAAAGCTTATGACGGTTATGTCAATGTCGCCAAAACCTGTTGTGAAAATAACATATTTTTGTCGGGACAGCATGAAGCCTGGCGGCATGTATAAAACTGAGACGGGATGTGTAGTTAAGGTGGATGAGACAGAATCTTTACTGGTGATGGATGGTGATGTGAAAATACCGCTTGATCTTGTGACCGGAATAGATGGAGATTTTTTATGAAGTCAAACAGAGTCGTTTGTAAACATATAAAGCCTTAATTGTGTTGTAGTTTAAAAACAACTTCTATCTATTATGCTATGAAATTCGTGGATGTAAAACATTTTACTTTATGTGCTTTCGCAGCGTTAGCGGCAACTGTAGGTTCACATCAGGAGGCAGACGCTTGCAGCAGAATTCTTTATGTGGGTAGTGACAACGCTCTCAGAATTGTAGGACGGTCACTTGACTGGAAAACTCCCATACCGACCAACCTTTATGTGTATCCCCGCGGAATGCATAAAGTGGGAAACAATCTGCCCGGATCAGTGGAATGGACATCGAAGTATGGTGCGGTATATGCAGTAGGATATGACGGCGGCGTGACTGAAGGCATGAATGAAAAGGGCCTGGTGATAAACGGTCTTTTTTGCAAGGGAACTGTCTATGAGAATGAATCGACTTCCAATCGTCCGCCGATGTCGCTTGCTGTTTTTGTAGCATGGCTTCTTGATAACAATGCGACAACCCCAGAAGTCGTCGAAGTGCTGCGGAAACAGGATTTCAATATTTCAGGCTCTACATTTGACGGGGGAACTGTATCGGCCCTTCACTGGGGTATTACCGATGCAGAAGGCCGTTGCGCAGTACTGGAATTTGATCACGGCAAAGTCAAGATATATGAGGGTCAGGATATGCCGGCCATGACTAACGACCCCAGCTTTCCTGAAATGAATGCTATAAATGATTATTGGCAAAAAGTAGGAGGAAGCAATATGCTGCCCGGCACAGTGAAAAGCCCCGACCGTTTTGTGCGCGGAGCTTATTTCGACGAGCATGTGGCTAAAACAGATGATGCAGATCTTGGATTGGCTATAATAAGGTCAATACTCGGCAATATATCGGTGCCATATCTTTACACTGTAGAGTCGGAGCCTAATGTCTCATCTACTCAATGGCGTTCTTATGCCAATCTGAGAGATGGTCTATATTATTTTGATATTGTGACCAATCCCGGAATATTTTATATAGATCTCAATAAGTGCGATCTGCGTCCAGGCGCACCGGTTATGAAGCTTGATACCTCGGTCAGTCGAAATTATATCGGCGATGTCACCGGTAAACTTGTAAAAAGTACTCCTTTTCAGCCAATGTATTGATTTATAAATCTATTGCAGCGCACAGTTCCGGTGATATAAGATGTAGCTGTGTAGGATCAATCAAAGAGGGCTTTTCAGGCAGATAAGTATGCATTTTCGCATCGATCCAGCCTGAGAGCTTTTCTTTTATAGCTTTAGCTTCTTTAGGATTTCCAAATATCGAGAGGGATACTTCGTCGCGTATCGAGCTGGTCAGTGATGAAAGCAGCGAGAGCGTGTAGTAAGTCAGATCGGAATGACAAGATCCGGTACGGCTTATTGCAGCAACAAGATTGCCGCTGGTATCAAGCACGACTACTGTGATATGTGATGAAGATGATATTGCAGCGAAAGCATGCAGACGACGTGTCTTATCGCAGTCTTTTATTATGATATTCCGGCAATACTGTATAATAGCCGATGCATACCAATGTATTTCGAGTGGTTGAAATGACCGGTTAAGGAATCTCGACAGTTTTGAAGGCAGTAGAAGCCCGAAGCGTACTCCTACAGAACTTCCATTCCACACTTCGGTATAACGGGTGTTGTCGTAGGCGCTATCGGATATAGCTGATATGCGTAAAAGGCGTGATGCACAGTCTTCGGACAGCAATTCCGGTACAATGGCAATGTCGTGCGCGTCTATCAAAACAGTAGTGTGTGCCATAGGAGCGAGCAGTCCGGGGTTTTCGTAAAGGAAATCCTCTAATCCATTCCAGTTTCCGTTCTGATCAATAGAAACACGCTCTGTCGACACTATGCGCAGTGATCCTGGCATATTGTCGTCCCATACAGCAGCACAACATTTTCCTGCGGCGATGGATACAGCCATCCTGCGGCAGTTGCTGTCGGCCGACAGATCTTTCTCGTATATGGTATCGGGGAAAAGCATCAATAGTTATTCATTCGGGCGTTATTATACTTTGAACCGTTGCCATAGGTGTTTTCTGACCCATATATGAAGTTGTTGTTGCCAAAGTCCTCTTCATCCTCGTCCTCTTCGCTGCTGTTACGTTTTTTGTCGGCTTCAGTGGTTTTTGGCTTGTTTTTGAGAATATCAAATGGTTTCTGTTTATCAAGCGGTGTCTCATATAGATCCCAGGTCTGCTCCATATCCCAGTTTTTCTTTACATTTATTTTCTGCGGATAGTAGTAGACATCTTCAGCCGGCTTCCATTTCAATAAGTCGCCTGTATCCCAGATGCCGTTGTCGTTTACATCTATAAAGGCACGTGCATAATAGAAATTGGGCGCAACAAAGTCAAAACGAGCTTTTCCATTTATGACTTTTGCCGATGCGACCGGGGTGTCGGAGGATGACAGCAGTTGCACTACTATCGGAGGCAGGGGAGCGTCAGGTGTATTAATGACGGTTGTGTCAGACACTATGCTGTCGGAAAGGATAACAGAATCGGCAGCTGTCCAGTCAAATGGTTTTTCAGGCCAGTAGGACGCTGACGGAATGTTGAATATAAGAGTTGAATAATCTTCTGATGACTTAACATTAAATTCATGGACAAATTTATCGTTTGTGAGTCCGTATATACCTGTTATTGCTGCCGAATCGATCTGGAAACGGTATTTTGTTCCGTAGTCCCATCTTACATCAAGAGTATAATCCATGATTTTCCCGGCGGAATCAGGCTTGAGTATAATTTTCTCGTCAAAAGGAACCCAAGTGGAGTCTTCAAGCCATTCAAGTGAAATTTTTGTGTTGTCTATTGATCTTAGAGGTTGGTCGACACGTATTGTGAGCGGCAGATTATACTCTTGCGGAGTAGCGGATGCTGTTTTGACCGTGATATAGTTTACCTGCTCTTTTTCAGGCATTGTGTCGGCAAGAAGAGCGGAATCGCCTGATTCGATCGCTTTTTTAATGAGTTCCTGACGGCGTTTTTCTTTGTTGGCTTTGTTTTTCTCGGCTTTCTCAATTTCACGTTTCTGAGCTTGTGAAAGCTTAAAGATGAACCTTAGGGTGTCGGTTGTCCACGAAAGGTTGTCGGTGCTGTCAGTGCGCAAATATTTCGTTTCTATAAGCAGGGAATCCTGCATTATGATTGCAGAATCTTCAATCCAGTAGCTTAAAGTGTCACGTGTGGCATTATATTCCAGACGTGCGAAATCCTCGATCCTGCGGCCTGTGTTTTTTCCGTTTACAATCGTCAGACTCGGAAATGTATCGGATGGAGCGGCAAACTCGATATTTATCTTATGTCTGTCCGTACGGTTGTAGTTGCGCATATACTGTGATTTATAGTTCTCGTTGAACCATGTGAGCAGTATATCGTTCGGGAAATAACTGAGTCCCTGTCTTGATACAATCGAATCGGTGCCGTCGGCTGCAACAAACGTATCGGTGACCTCAATAGTCTCGACCCAGGGTGTGACCGGCGCATTGTAGAATGCAACATCTTCCGATCGGTCCCAATGATAGTCCCGGTTTAGATCGTTGAGTGCAAAAATGCGATAAGGCTCTTTTTTTAGGTTGCGAAGTGTAAATTGTCCGAGCTGATTGGTTTTTGTGATGCGTTCAAATCTCAATGTCGTTATCGCGCTGTCGTCGAGGTTGCGGTATGCGCCAACGATCATACCCTGAGCAGGTTCAAGGGTAGCGGCATCAAAGACCATACCGGATATGCGGAGTGAGTCGATAGAATCGCCGGTGGCAAAGTCAATGGCAAATCCGTCAAGAATATTGCCTTCGTTCAGATCGCGTATGGCATCAGAGAAATCAATGGTATATGTAGCGTCGGGAAGCAGCGTGTCACGAAGGGTCACATAGATATGACGCCCATTGGCAATGATTGTCGGCTGATTCTGCTGAGCGGGCGACACGACAACTTTATTTACCACATCTTCGACTTTTATGTTTTCGTCGAAATATATATCGATCTGCTGGCGATTGAAATTTGTGGTGCCCGGAGCAGGTGTACTTTTGATATATACCGGTGGTGTCTCATCCCTCGGACCGCCCTGGGGTCGCCCGATACTGGCACATGCAGCTGCTGCAAAAATTATCACAGCAGCTGCCAATGTCCTCATGTACCAAGTTGTCTTCAATGTATTCGGCGTATTTTGATTTAGTATTACAAAGATATGTCTAAGCGGCCGAACATGGAAATATATTCAGCGAAAAGGGTGTTTTCATCGTTCTCCCCATCGTGACCGCAACGGAAATTTGTTGGGGTGCATGATCAAGCGAAGTGATGTGCTATAGGAGAAGTAGGCCCACAGCCAGTTGATCAGCACTGATACTTTGTTGCGCATACCAAGCAGTGTGATAAGATGAATGAACATCCATGTGAGCCAAGCGATGAATCCATCGAATTTTATGTGTTTCAGGTCGACAACCGCACGGTTGCGTCCAATTGTAGCCATTGTGCCTTTATCGTAATAGGCAAAAGGTTGCGAGGCGCCTCTGTTGAGATTGGAAGCAAGGTTCTTTGCTGACTGAATCGCCACCTGTGCGAGCTGAGGATGACCGTTGGGATATGTGGTGTCGGCAGTCATGAGCGCGATATCGCCGATCGCGTAAACATCGTCAAGACCTTCTACGGCATGTGTGGCATCGACAGCAATGCGGTTGCCTCGTGTGCGTGACAGTTCAGAGCCGTTGTCAGTAATGATTGGGAAGGGGGTACCTGTCACTCCTGCAGTCCATATTACAAGTCCGGCTTCCATTGAGGAGCCGTCGGATAGAGTTATGTTGTCGTTTTCGTAACTTTTCATGAGAGTACCGAGACGCACATTGACCAAAAGCTCGTTCAGGTATCTGTAGGCTTTCTCAGATGCGTTTTCCGACATTGTGCCGAGTAAACGCGGTGTGCCTTCAAGCAATGTTATATTCACGTCGTCGGGGTTGAGGTCGGGATATTCGCGTGGAATGATATAACGCTTCATTTCGCCAAGTGCACCCGCGATCTCAACACCTGCAGGGCCTCCGCCGATTACGACAAAACTCATGAGCTTTCTACGTAATTCGCGGTCATGTGTTGCTACTGCTCTTTCAAGATGATCGAGAATGTCATTGCGGGTACGTATGGCCTGAGCTGCCGATTTAAGGGTGTAGACACTCTTTATAAGATCGGGTTGCCCGAAGAAGTTGTTGGTTGTTCCGAGAGAAATTACTAATATGTCGTATCGAATAGTAGCCCAAGGAGTTATTATTTCCTTTTTTGTATGGTCGACTTTTGTCACCTGGCTCATGATGAGATGTGTGCCTCTTGCACGCGCTTTACGGAATTCACGTCGAAACGGGAAACTTATACTTGTAGAGTCGAGTCCTGAAGAAGCTACCTGATAAAATAGCGGGGGAAATGTATGGTAGTTGTGTTTATCGACCAAGGTGACATCGTAAAGTTTATGGTCGATATTCTTTATGAAATTCAGTCCAGCAAATCCTCCGCCGAGAACTACTATTTTCTTTTTGGCAACTTCTTTACTCATATAGGATTATAATTATTTGTCAATTACGAAATCGAGAGGACACGTAAAAGTGCTCTCTCGGTTTCATGGTGGTGTATATGTTTAAATTTTTATTTTATGGAGTCATTGCACACTATTGCAGCAGCCTGAATCTTCAATTTGGCATCGCCGGGAAGATGACTGTGAGAAGAACATAGAGCCAATGGGCAAATACGGCACCGACAAGTCCTCCTACAGTGTGAGAGATGATAGCCTTGGATGTAAGATGACGATATCCGAGAGAGTCGAGCATTGCTGTGTGTGTCGACAGAAAGCCGCTCCAGCACATTCCTATGGCCGTGAATACGGCAATGGCATTTCCATCGATCCATCCCTCACTGAGATATCTTGGAATAAGTCCGAGTGCTGCGCCTACAGCACCTAATGTGGTTATTGGAAAGCCCACAAGGTGTGGATCCTCAAAGCCAAAAAGGTATTGGAATACAACATTGATCTTGCCGGCAAGAAGGGGGAGTAGCTCAACACCCTGATAAGCGCTTCCGTCGTATGTGCCGTCGGCACCGGCTCCAAAAGTGAGCATCATGACAAGTGACGAGATGATAAGAACGCCGGGAATGATGGCTACACCGACTTCGACACCGCTTTTACCTCCGTCGAGAAGACTGTTGAGTATGCGGGTGAACATTGAATCGGTAGATGCTTTCTTTTCTTCATTGTCACTGTTTTCGTGACCGTATGTGTTTATAGCATCTTCGTTGCGATAGTTGGGATAGGCCCGGATTACAAATCCTTGCATCATGCGGGTGGATGTAATACAGCCTACAATCGCTCCGATAAAGCCTATGAGCGGGGATATGATGAATCCTTGTCCGATCATGAATACAATAACCAGAAGTCCCATGCCGAAAGCTGTACCGAAATTGGTGAGCGATATAAACTGAAATTTTTTGAAATATGCCGCAAATCTCTTGTCACGACTCAGTGTTATAATCGCAGGATTATCGGACAGGAATGTCATGACGGCTCCAAGCGAAGCTACTCCCGGCATGCGGAATACCGGTTTCATAAGCGGGCGGAGCAGTTTTTCCAAAAGAGTCACAACACCAAACTCCATGAAAAGGCTTCCTATAGCGCCGGTGACAACACAGACCGCCATTAGAAAAAAACATGTGTTTATGAGCAGATCATGAGCTGTTGCCATCAATGTTTTCATCATGTGGGAAGTTCCCATGACATATCCAAGATAGCCAAACAATCCGAAAACCACAACAAGACATGTCAATCCTGACGGGATGTGTGTGCGTACGGTCGAAATGATGCGTTCCATATCGTCTGGTATTAAAGAATTAACGTTTCATAGAGAAAATACCCATGCGCCAGGTAATACCAAGGTCGATGAATGTCTGGTGATTCTGCAGTACACCGGCCGGATTGCCGTTTTTACCCCATGAGCGATAGGCGGCAGCATGAACGCGAACTTCATGGCGTCCTCCCTTGAGCGGATAGAATTCTGCTCCTCCACCAATCATGTATATGTCGGTACCATCCATCACGCATAGGTCAGCCGGAGAACCAGATTTGTTGTAATCATGTGTGAATTTGCCAAAAATTTTCCACCGATCAGTGGGCTGGACTGCGGCTTCTGTCATTATAGACCAGTCCTTAAAGAAAAAACGGTGACCGCTTGCGGCTCTGTTCATAAGGTCAAGTTCAAGGCTGGCTATGCCCGCTGTGAACTTGTTGCCAAGCGACAGATAGCCTATATAGTTTCCAGGAGACCATTCAATAAGGTTTGCCGACCAGATTGACTGGTAAAATCCATGGTTGCCGTTCCACATGAGGTTATATGCATACATGTTATTATTGTTGCCTTCGGCGCGGCGGAATGGGGATGCAACCAGCTGTCCTGTAATTACGTCCTTTGTGCTGACACGAAGGGCTGCGCTGATACCAAACTGATAACATGGAATGTTATTCCAATACTCAGAACAATAGTACAAATCAATAGGCGCCCGATCATATTCAAATCCGCCTATGGCAACTACCTGCTTTCCGGCAGAGAATGAAATGCGAGAAGTCGGAGCATAAGTGAGGTATATCCAGTCGGTAGCGTCGAAGAAAGCACCGTCGGATATCGTCTTGTTGAGTCGCTGACGGAAATTATAGCTCCATTGATCGTTGATCTGTCCTGAAATCTTGAGGTTCAGATACCGTCCTTTAAATCCGGTGTTGTGTTTGTTTGTTTCACCGTCAATGCGGTCGTGCTGCCAATCAGCACGTGCTTCAAGTGAAATATCTACAACCGGATCCTGTGCTTTAGCAAAAGATGGAAGTATTAAAAAAGCGATTGCCATTGCCGCAAATCGCTTATAGAGCCGTTGTGCTCCGTATTGATTAAACATGATACCTGCGATAATGAGTGTGAGCCCGAGAAATGTTATCGGTGTCACCGACTCCCGGAGTACGATAGCTATAATAAATAGTGAAAGGAATGGTGCCAAATAGCAAAGCTGGTTGATGAGCGCCGGATTGTCGGTGTTGCGTAAGGCTATAGCAAAAAGCAGGAAGGGAAGTCCCATTTCCATAATACCGATATAAGCGCATGAAGACCATGCTGATAAGGGAGGGAGACCTACAGGGAGGAATATCATGCCAATGTAAATGGCAACGCTACCGGTCGCGAATCCAAGAAACAGTGAGACCGATGAATCCATACGGTCTTTCATGCGATTGTTGAGCAGCCAATATAGGGCCCAAAGCAGTGCGCTAAGTATAGCTACCGCGTAGCCTGCCGCAGACAGCGTGTCGCCATTATTGGAGTCCCCCATGGATATTACGGCAACTCCGGCGAGTGATATAGCCATTCCGATGAATTTCAGCGCTGGAATGCGCTGGCGCCCAACCACTGCAAGCAATAGAGTGAGCAACAACGGCCATAGGTAGTTAAGTGGCTGAGCAACATGTGCCGGCAGCATATCGTAGGCTGCAAACAACACAATATAGTAGAGGAATGGATTGAACAGTCCGAGGAAGCAGCAATAGACAATGTCGCTGCGGCAAGCCTTACGCAATTCTTTCCATTTGCCTTGAATCGTAACACCTATAGCCAATATAATCGCCGCAACGGGAGCGGCAACAGCAAGCATGGCGTAGACAGATGTCTGCGCCAATGCAATCTTGAAAGCTGAAGCTACTGTGGCCCAACAGAGCACTGCTCCTGACGCACACACTAAAGCCTTGTTCGGTCGGTTCATCTCAAAGCCTCTACTTCTTCTGTTGTAAGGGGGATTTTTTTACCAAGCCGGCGTGCTCCGGTTTCGGTTATGAGGTAATCTTCCTCGTTTCGAATTCCAGAAAAGTCTTTCCACTTTTCAACTTCATCATAGTTGATGAAATCAGTGAATTTCTTTTGCCCGCGCCACAGATCTATAAGTTCGGGGATGAAGTAGATTCCAGGCTCTATAGTGTGGACAAATCCGGGTTCAAGCGGCCGAGCGAGACGCAGTGATTTGCGACCGAACTGTGTGGATTTGGGTTGTCCGTCGTAACCGACCCACACTTCGCCGAGATTTTCCATGTCGTGTACGTCAAGGCCCATCATGTGCCCGAGTCCGCAAGGATAGAACATTGCATGAGCTCCCGCATCAACGGCATCGGCCGGGTTGCCTTTCATTATGCCAAGATTTTTTAATCCCTCACATACAACACGACAAGAAAGCTCATAGACCTCTTTAAAAGGAACACCAGGTTTCAATGCCTCAACTGCAGCAAGATGACTTGCAACCTGAATATCGTAAATTGATTTCTGGCGTGGAGTGAATTTCCGGTCGACGCAGATTGTCGATGACATATCGCCTGCATATCCCATTTCAGTTTCTGCTCCCGCATCTACAAGAAGCATCTGACCAGAACGGCACACATTGCCGTGGTAATGGTTGTGGAGTGTCTGCCCATTGACTGTAGCAATAGTCGGAAATGACAGCCGGCATCCGGCAGCCTGGGCAACAGCCTCAAGGGCAGCCGAGATCTCACACTCTTTCATGCCCGGACGCAACACTCGCATGGCGGTCATGTGCATTTCGGCAGTAACATCGCATGCACGTTCAATCTCAACAATCTCTTCGGCAGTTTTATGATTGCGCTGATTGACTACCGCACGGATGAATGGCACTGAAGGTGTTTCGGCTCCAGGTTTTACTCCAAGCAACTGCAGTAGTTTGAGCTGATGCTCGGAACGATAGGTGGGCAGATAATGAACAGGTGTACATTTCGAAGTAGCCGCCGATATGTATTTTTCGAGATCGGCCGACGGACGAACGTCGGTGATACCGGCTTTATATGCCTTTTCAAGCAGTGTCGGCTGTGAACCCATCCAGACAATGTCGTCGATAGTCAACTCGTCACCAAAAATAATCTGCCGGTCATTATCGATGTCGATTACAGCCGAAAGACCGGCATATGGAAGTCCGAAATAGTAAAGGAAAGTTGAGTCCTGACGAAAATCGTAGGTATTGTCGGCGTAATTGCAGCCGCACTCATCGTTACCAAGGAAAAGAAGCAGACCGCTTCCGACAGCTTTTTTAAGCTCTTCCCTGCGCCGGATGTAAGTCGATTCAGCAAACATGTCTTTGAGAAGAAATGGTTATGATGACACGACCTAAAGACGTGCCGTGACTGGTTTATGTTTTTGGCAAATATAACAACTTCCCATGGATAATGTGTATCTTTGGGGTCGAATTATGAAAAAGACAAAACAATATTTTTTAGCCGGCTCACTTATTGTGGTTGCAATCGCAGCTTTTGCCGGTATAAAGATCTGGAGAGAGTTTACGTCGGCCTATAATGGAGCTGACGCATGGGTGTATATTCCGGGTAAGACTTCGGAAAGCGCAATAGTGGATTCATTGCAGAATTCACTCGGAAAGGCTTATGGCAAACGAGTGAGTGATGTGTGGAAACTGGCAAAAGGGTGTCCGGAAACTGCACATGGAGCATATCTGATAAAAAAGGGAGACCGAGTAATTGATGTTGCGCGGAGACTCAAGCGAGGTGCCCAGACACCAGTGAAGGTTACTTTTAATAACATACGTCTGTTCTCAGAGCTGCCAGAGATAATGGGGCGCCAGATGGAGTTTGACGCTGTTGATTTCGAGGCGGCATGTGAGTCAGTGTTGCCCGAGGCTGGATTCAAGAAGCCAGGGTTTGTTGCCGCTTTCTTGCCTGACACATACGAATTTTACTGGACGTCAAGTGCAGAATCAACAGTGAAGCGGTTGCTTGATTATCGCAATAAGTTCTGGAATGATGACCGCAGGGCAAAAGCAAAGTCTCTTGGACTTACACCTGTTCAGGTTGCGACAATAGCATCAATAGCCGAGGAGGAAACGGCTGCATCCGATGAACGTGCTGTTGTGGCAAGGCTTTATCTGAACAGATTGAAAACCGGAATGAAGCTACAGGCAGATCCTACTGTCAAATATGCTGTTGGTGATTTCGGATTACGGCGTATATTGAACCGTCATCTTGAAACCGTGTCTCTTTACAATACATACATGATACAGGGTTTGCCTCCAGGCCCGATAAGAATGCCGTATGCCTCAACTCTTGACGGAGTCCTGAATGCCCCGATGCATAATTATATTTACATGTGTGCCAAGGAGGATTTCTCAGGACGTCATAATTTCGCGACGACGCTTTCGGCACATAACGCGAATGCCAACCGTTACCGTGAGGCTTTAAATAAACGTGGAATAAAATAAAAAATAATACAGTGGATTTCAATTATAAGCGCCGTTTGACAACTGCAGTGAAAGTGGGTAACACCGTTATCGGTGGGACAAATCCAATCAGACTGCAGTCGATGACCAATACATCTACCATGGATACCGAAGGATCGGTTGAGCAGGTAAAGCAAATTGTGGAAGCCGGTGCCGATATTGTGAGACTTACGGCACAGGGAATAAGGGAGGCGGAAAATATGGGACAAATCCGTTCGGCGCTTCGTGACTCGGGTTACGATGTTCCACTTGTGGCGGATATTCATTTTAATCCTAAAGCGGCTTTTGTGGCAGCTGAGAAAGTTGAGAAGGTCCGTATCAATCCCGGTAATTTTGTAGACCCAGGCCGTACATTCAAGAAGATCGAATTTACCGACGAAGAATACGCTGATGAGCTCAAGCGCCTTGAAAACGCTCTTGTGCCGTTTTATGAGACATGCCGAAAGAATGGCACCGCGGTGAGAATAGGTGTAAATCACGGATCGCTGTCGGACAGGATCATGTCGCGTTATGGCGACACTCCCGCCGGAATGGTGGAGAGCGCTATGGAATTTCTGCGTGTTGCCGGAAAAATCGACTTTAATGATATAGTTATATCCATCAAGGCGTCAAACACGACTGTAATGGTGGAGACTGTGAGACGTCTTGTGAAGGCGATGGATGCCGAGGGTATGTCGCATCCGCTTCACCTTGGCGTTACAGAAGCAGGCGACGGGGAGGACGGTCGGGTCAAAAGCGCTATAGGTATCGGAACGCTTCTGGCCGATGGGATAGGTGATACTATCAGAGTCTCACTGAGTGAGGCACCTGAGAAGGAGGTGCCTGTAGCTAAAGAGCTACGTGACTATATCGCAGGACGTGAAAATGCTCCGTATATCAAAGGCTGCGTTTCGGACAAGTTTGATAAAATATGTCCTAAACGGCGTATCACACGCCGGGTTGGATGCGTTGGTGGCGGTCAGGTTCCGGTTGTTGTTGGTTCCGGTTGCAAGCCTGATAGTTCGGAAGAACCCGCTCCTGACATTTTTGGCACCGAAAGTTTTATCGTTCATGATACTTCGGAAGGAATTGAGAAACTTGTTGAAAAGGCTTCCAATAATCCGGACTGTGTATTGCTCATCACTACTTCACATATAAATCCGGTGGGTGCAATAAGAAGTGCGATACATGGACTTATTCAGGCTGATATAGATAATCCTGTTATAGTGAAGCTGCATTATGGCGGGGATGGAATAGAAGACTGGCAGGTGAGAGTGAGAGCTGCCGCTGATTTCGGCGCATTGCTTCTTGACGGGATTACAGACGGTATAATGATCGACACTGATATTCTGAGTGAAGCGGATGGAATAAAACTTGCATTCAGCATACTACAGGGTACAAGATCCCGCATTACACGTCCGGAATATATAGCATGTCCGGGATGTGGCCGCACGATGTTTGACCTGCAGACAACTCTTGCTGAAGTGAAAAAGGCAACATGTCATCTCAAAGGTCTGAAAATAGGAGTGATGGGGTGTATTGTGAATGGTCCCGGCGAAATGGCTGACGCAGATTACGGATATGTAGGCGCCGGCATCGGGAAGGTGAGTCTTTACCGAGGCAAGGAGTGTGTGGAGCGGAATATACCGCAGGAAAACGCAATTTCTCGATTGATAGATCTTCTGAAGCATGATGGAGTGTGGTGTGACAAGTAACGGACTTCGTGTCCTTGTCCATACAGTTCCAAGTGCCAATGTCGAGTGCTGCGGTATAATGGTAAATGCCGGCAGCCGTGACGAAGACTGCCGCCGAGAGGGATTGGCTCATTTTGTCGAACACACTCTTTTCAAAGGTACATCTAAACGACGTGCCTGGCACATCCTGAATCGAATGGAAAGTGTGGGCGGGGAGTTGAATGCATATACCAACAAAGAGGAAACTACGGTTTATACAGTAGCACCTTCGGGACATTTCGACCGTTCGTGTGAGTTGCTTGCCGATATTGTCATCAATTCGGAATTTTCATGCAATGAGCTTGAAAAAGAGAGGGATGTGGTTTGCGATGAAATTGACTCATATCGCGATGTACCATCGGAAATGATTTTCGATGAGGTGGACGAGCGGTTGTGGAAAGGTTCAACACTGTCCCACAATGTGCTGGGGACAAAGTCGACAGTCGGACGCTTTACATCAAAAGATTGCCAGGAGTGGCTTAATGAGATGTTTACGCCTGCAAATTCGGTTTTTTACTATACCGGAGCAATGAGTCCGTGTTCTGTCATTAAAAAGGTGGAAAAGTATTTTGCAGGATATGACCGTTCAGACAGAAAGATAAACCGCTCTACACCGGATTGCACAGAGATTTATTTTGACCGGATGAAAATTGACTCACATCAATGTCATGCGGCGGAGACTTTCCGTTTGCCTGGATTGAGCTATGAGCTTATGCCGGAAATAAATTTATTATGCAATATTCTTGGAGGCTCAGGGATGAACTCACGGCTTAATGTGTCACTGAGAGAAAAAAGAGGATTGGTTTATACTGTGGATATGTCAACATCCATTTGCACAGATGTTGGATCGGCTACGGTTTATTTTGGTTGTGATCCTAAGGATTTCAATAAGTGTCATCAGCTGGTATCAAAAGAAATAGATGCCTTTTCGTCCTTCAAAATAAGTCAAAGGGCACTTGATGCAGCCAAACGTCAGTATATGGGACAACTGGTTGTCGGCAGTGAGAACCGAGAGTCGATGATCATGGGTTGTGCCCGCTCACAATTGCTTAAAGGCAAAGTGCAGAGCCGCAAAGAGATTATGGACCGACTGAATGCCATTACTACAGAGTCACTTAAAGAGGCGTCTAAATGGTTTAGTACTGACAGAATGTCGACGTTAATTCTGGTCTGAATAATTATTGTAACGATAAAGGAAAAGCGCACTTCTATGAAGTGCGCTTTTCTTATTTTTTACGTTTTACATGTGTAGAATCCGGTGCGAATTTATCGGGGAAATCTATATGAACTTTGGGGCGAGACAGGGAATAGATTATCAGACAGATGCCGGCTATAATGAATGGTATACTTAGAATCTGTCCCATGTTCAGCATCATATCGGCTTCCCATTCCACCTGATTGTTCTTTACAAATTCAATGAGTAGTCTTGGAAGGAAAATGCCTATCAGGAATACACCGAAAATAAGCCCCGGACGAGTTTCTGCATTTTTGCGCCAGTACATCCACATGAGCAATGCAAAAAGTGCAAAATAACAACCTGCCTCGTAGAGCTGTGTGGGATGTGATGGTGCTGAAAAAACAGGTTCGGCACCATTTTGCCATGCATGTATATTGGTTATAAAACGGAATGCCCAAGGGAGATCGGTCGCATGTCCATATATCTCATGATTCATCAGATTGCCGAGACGAATGAGACCACCTACCAATGCAACCGGAATAACAAGTCGGTCGAAAGTCCATATCGGATTCTTTTTTGCTGTAATCCATGAAAAACATAAAACTCCGACAATAACACCTATTGCTCCTCCATGAGATGCAAGTCCCCCTTCCCATGTATAGAGTATGTGTATAGGGTTGCTGGAGTAAAGATCCCATTCATAGAAGAATACATGTCCGAGACGTGCGCCTATGATGGTCCCCGCCATAGTCCATAGGAGGAGTGTCCCGAGCCATTTTTCAGGAGCACCTTCATGTTTGAATATTCTGGCCACAACATTATATCCTATTAGAAATCCTATGGCAAACATGAGACTGTACCAGCGTACGGTGATGAATGAATGGATCAGATCGGGATTGGCTGTCCAGGTAATAAAGTCAAGCATAACAGAGGTATATGTATTTTCAGTATTATCGTATGTGTAATCAGTCAGGATTTATTTTCTGCCGAAGTCAGCAGGAATCTCACCCCAATTTTCTGTGTCCCATTTTAAAACCGGATTGGGTATCGACGGATGAGCCTGAAGCCAACGGTCGGCTCTTAGCAGAAGTTCACGGGCATAAGCATTTTCCGGGGTTGGGATGAGCTTGGAATTATGTCCACGCCGACGAAGCCAACTAAGTGCAGTACGGCTATCGGAGTATATCGGCGTAGTTTTGTCGTGGTTTGCATCGAGCCAAGCCAAAGCATGCACGATCGCAAGGTATTCACCGATATTATTTGTCGCATTCTGAATCGGCCCGACTTTGAAAATTGTTTCGCCTGTGCCTACAAGTACTCCCTGATATTCTGTGGGTCCCGGATTGCGTGAGCACGCTCCATCAACAGCAATCGCATTGAGTTTTATCTCAGGAAACGCATCGTAGTTTACCTGTGCCGGCGGACGATTGGCTATTGATTTTAAAATTCCTATATGATCTTCCGGTTTGCCTCTATATGCGGCTGTCGCAGCTTTGAGATTGTCGAAAGCTTTGAAACGGGAGCCTTGAAATCCGTCGGTCTGAAGTTTACATTCATCCCACGAATCATATATGCCAGGATTGTGCCCGACCCATACGACATAGAATTTTCTACGAGCAGAAGACATGTTTCAGGATAGATGCAGGTAAATTGAGGGATCCACGAAGTTTAATCCTGTAGCTGTGGCTGCTTCCCGATTTACTACTTGTCCGCCAATAGCAACAAGGCCTGTTTTAAGGCCCGGTTCCACTTTTATCGGATCAACGGCAGATGGAGCAGATATTATTTTCTCGAGTATAGGCAGCATGCAGTTGCTTACAGCCATTGATGCCGTGCGTGGTACAGCATTGCCAGTGTTGGTAAAGCACACCCGACCAGCCGATGCGGTTGACGATGATGAAAGGTCCATGTGTCTTACCGATGGAAAAACATCACTTCCGGCAGTGTCGATAATTATAACGCCTTTCTTGAGTGCGGACATTTCCTCTGCTGACAATCGTGCTTTGCGACAATGTGAGACCGGAAGGGTGTTCACAATTATGTCGGCTTTGGCAACTGCTCTAAGGAATACTTCGCGGTGAAGGGAGGATGTGATTACAGCTCCGTTGCATGAATCGTACAGATAACGAAGTTTTGCGGGATCGTCATCGAATACACGAACTGTAGCACCAAGTCCTATCGCACTTTTTGCAGCGGCAGTCCCTGCAATTCCCGCTCCAGTCACTATTACTTCACATGGAACGATTCCGGCAATGCCTCCAAGAAGAATCCCTTTGCCTTTAACGCTATCGGCAAGCAGCCCTGATGCAACTGCAATGGCCGCTCTTCCATCGACTTCAGCAAGAGTGTCGGCAATATGACAGTTGCCGGACGCATCGGTGACTTTTACAAGCGATATAACCGTTATATGCCTTTTTAAAGCCGCACGGAGGGAAGCCGCTTCAATGCATTCGGGAGAAAGGAGTGTTATCCAAACCGCTCCCCGGCGAAGCCTGGAAATATCGGAGAAAGAAAGCCCGGCAACTGTAATGACGATATCGGCACGCAAAGTGGCAGCGTGGTCACTGACCGATGCACCGCACCGAGTGTAACGTGCATCGGTATAATGAATGCCACACGCGGCACCTTTTTCAATTACAACGGATAGCGATATATTGTTGTCATAGCTGTCGATCAACCACTTCACGGCCTCGGGAGTGAGGGGAAATCTCTTCTCATCTCCCGACATACCGGCCGGTAGCCCAATGGAAACACGCCTAAAACCGGCTTCGGTGGCAAGTGGAGACGGATTGGTCTCAGACAGCTCTGAATCCATATACGTATCAGTAACTGCGTGCAAAAATCACACGACGAGCCGACGGGCGACCTGTGACCATGCAGACGCCAGGTGTAGTGTCGCCGTCAAGAGGTATGCAGCGGATTGTCGCTTTTGTCTCGTTTTTGATCTTTTCCTCAGTTTCAGGAGTGCCATCCCAATGTGCGAGAATAAAACCGCCTTTTTCAATTTCGGTTTTAAATTCATCGTATGTCTCTACTGTACGAGTCATTTCGGCACGGTGTTCAAGAGCTTTACGATAGATGTTTTCCTGAATATCCTCAAGGAGTTTCTCAACATGGGTCACAATGCCTTCGAGCTGGCCTTCTGATTTTTCGAGGGTGTCTCGACGCATGATCTCAACTGTGCCGTTTTCGATATCGCGCGGTCCTATCGCAAGGCGCACGGGCACTCCTTTTAGTTCATAGTCGGCAAACTTGAATCCGGGACGGCGATTGTCGGCATCGTCATATTTCACACTGATACCGGCCGCACGGAATTTGTCGACTATCGGATTGATGACTTCCGATATTTTATCACGTTGCTCGTCGGTCTTGTAAATAGGCACAATAACAACCTGGATAGGGGCGAGGTGGGGAGGTAATACGAGTCCGTTGTCATCGCTGTGCGACATAATAAGCGCGCCCATTAGTCGGGTTGAAACGCCCCAAGAGTTCGCCCAGACGTATTCAGGTTTGTTGTCTTTGTTGACAAAAGTCACATCGAATGCTTTTGCAAAGTTCTGACCAAGATTATGAGAGGTGCCAGACTGCAACGCCTTGCCATCCTGCATCATAGCTTCGATAGTATAGGTATTGACGGCACCAGCGAAGCGTTCGTTGGCACTCTTCACACCAATTATTACCGGCATAGCCATGTATTTTTCAGCGAACTCAGCATAAAGATTGATCATCTGAATCGTGCGCTGCTCGCTTTCTTCGGCTGTAGCATGTGCGCAATGTCCTTCCTGCCAAAGAAATTCGGATGTGCGCAGAAACATACGGGTGCGCATTTCCCAACGCATGACATTGGCCCACTGATTTATAAGCAGGGGAAGATCTCTGTAGCTATGGATCCAGTTCTTATAGGTGTTCCAGATAATTGTCTCTGAAGTCGGCCTAACGATAAGCTCTTCTTCGAGTCTTGCATCCGGGTCAACAATCACACCGGATCCTTCCGGATCATTTTTAAGACGATAATGGGTGACGACAGCACATTCTTTGGCAAAACCTTCTACATGCTCTGCTTCACGACAGAGGAAAGATTTTGGAATAAGCAACGGGAAATAGGCGTTCTGTACTCCGGTTTCTTTGAACATCTGATCAAGAGTGCGCTGCATCTTTTCCCATATTGCATAGCCATAAGGCTTGATAACCATGCAACCGCGTACAGCAGCCTGTTCAGCCAAGTCAGCCTTGACTACCAAATCATTATACCACTGTGAATAGTTTTCACTCCGCTTCGTGAGGTCTTTGAGTTCTTTTGCCATTGAACCGTGAAAAATATAAATGCCACCACCAGATGGCTATGCGATTAATTTATTGTCGTAATTATTTGACCCTGGGCAGTTCAATCTGCTCATGTCATGATTATTTCAACGCAAAGATAATAACCTTTTTTTAAATAGCATGTACAGTTGCATTAAATCATGGTTTAAAGAGAACGGTTTGTGTGTATTATAAGTTAGCAACGGCCAATTTCGCAGATTATTCTCAGGGATTTTTGTATCTTTGCGATATAAACGGGATCTAAAACCCTAAAGACAACTGAATAAAAAAAAGAAACATCATATCCAGCATGAGATTCAACGTATCAAGCAAAACGCTCTACAGCCATGCATCGGCCGTAAGCAAGGTCATCAACTCCAAAAACGCGATGACAATTCTTTATAATTTTCTTTTTGTTCTGAAAGGTAACGAGCTGACAATAACAGCGTCGGATATAGAGAATACGCTGTCGGCGACTATTGAGGTCACAGACGCAGAAGGAGAAGGAATGTTTTGTGTCGATGCCCGCAAGGTAGTTGAACTTCTAAAAGAACTTCCTGACCAGGGTATCAGATTTGATGTGAATGACTCGAACTATGCTATCGAGATCACTTATCTCAACGGCCGTTATAATCTGATCGGCTACAACGGAATGGAATTTCCCAATGAGCAGGATGCCGATCCTGCAATACTGGAGTTCAAATGTCCGGCCAAGCAGATATTGAGTGGTATTGACAACACACTTTTTGCAGTGGGTACAGATGATCTGTGGCCTCAGATGATGGGTATACTCTGGGATCTTAATCCAGACTCGATCACATTTGTCTCGACTGACAGCCGTAAGCTTGTGAAATATCAAAACACCGAGTCGGCACCCGGTGTCGAAGGGTCTTTCATACTTCCGGTAAAACCTGCAAATATTCTAAAGAATATTCTTTCGGGCGGTGATAAAGAGGTCAATGTTTCCGCCAATGCGAAAAGCGCTACATTTGTCAGCGGATGCTATACTTTTAACTGTCGTTTTATCAAAGGGAATTTCCCAGACTATAACCGTGTTATTCCCCGCAACAATCCTTTCAGCCTGACAGTTGACCGCTTGTCGTTTCTGAACGCACTGAAACGTGTGGCAATTTTTGTAGAACAGGGACATGGTCTTGTCAAGTTCAAGATAGAGCCAGACAAGATCATACTTAAAGCTCAGGACAACACGCTTTGCACTTCGGGCATTGAAACCGTGCCGTGTTCATTTACAGGTGACGGCATGGTAATAGGTTTCAGCGCTGTGTTTATCATTGATATTTTCTCTACTCTCAAAAGCGATGAAATAGAGGTGAAACTGAGTGACCCTTCGCGTCCTGGCCTGTTCCTGCCAAGCGATAAGAAAGAGGACAGCGAGTTGCTGATGCTGCTGATGCCAATGACAGTCACAGACTTCTGAACGCAATAATGAAATTAAAAATAGACCGTCCGGTTATGTTTTTCGACCTGGAGACTACCGGAACAAGTGTGACCCATGACCGTATCGTCGAGATATCGATGTTAAGGCTTGATCCGGGAGCGGATGAACCACGTGAATGGACCGTGAGACTGAATCCAGGCATGCATATTCCGGAGGAAGCTACTGCGGTGCATCATATAACAGATGAGGATGTCGCCTGCTGCCCGAGGTTTACCGATCTTGCATCCAAGATTGCACAGGCTTTCGCCGGCTGTGACATAGCCGGTTTCAATTCTACGAAATTTGATCTTCCGTTGCTGTGTGAGGAAATGGCACGAGCCTGTGTCAATTTCGATATAACTTCGGCAAGGCTGATCGATGTACAAAATATCTTCCATAAAAAGGAGAAACGTACACTATCGGCTGCCTATAGATTTTATTGTGACAAGGATCTTGAAGGAGCACATTCGGCAAACGCCGATACTCGTGCGACCTATGAGGTGCTTCTCGCGCAACTTGAACGCTATGATGATCTCCCTGTCGATTCAGAAGGACTTGCCAAGTTCTCGGCAATGAACGACTCAGTGGATCTCATGGGAAGATTTGTGAGAGACTCAGCCGGAAATATCGTATTTAATTTCGGTAAATACAAGGGACAGAAAGTAGAGGATGTGCTTAGAAAGTCACCATCTTATTACACCTGGATGATCGAAGGAGATTTTCCTGTCAATACCAAGGCGGTATTGAGTTCGATATACAACCGAATGAGGATGGAACGCAAATAAAATCTGATGGGTATGGGTGCCATTAAAGGGAAAAACATAGTTGTTGGGGTGTGTGGAGGAATCGCCGCATACAAGACTGCGTCGCTTGTAAGACTTTTTGTGAAAGCCGGCGCTGATGTTCAGGTGATCATGACTCCGTCGGCAAAAGAATTCATAACACCGCTTACGATGTCGACATTGAGCCGCCATGCAGTCATAACAGAGTTTTTTACAGCAAATACAGGAGAGTGGCACAGTCATGTGGATCTCGGTCTGTGGGCTGATGCTTTTGTTGTGGCTCCTGCGACTGCCTGCACGATAGGAAAAATGGTTACCGGTGTCGCCGATAATATGCTTGTCACATCATATATGTCGACCCGCGGCAAGGTATTCGTGGCTCCTGCAATGGATCTTGACATGATGTCACACCCTGCTACCCAACAGAATATATCTGTACTCAAGGATCGAGGCGTGACTGTGATAGAGCCGAGAGAAGGGGAACTTGCAAGTGCGCTTATCGGGAAAGGACGTATGGAAGAACCAGAGGGAATCTTTGAGGCTGTAGAGCGTTTTTTTTCGATAGACAAAGATCTTGATGGCAAGAAAATGCTCATAACAGTCGGTCCGACTTATGAAAAAATCGATCCGGTTAGATTCATAGGCAATTATTCGACCGGAAAGATGGGATGCTGTCTGGCGGATGAGGCAGTAGAGCGTGGAGCCGAAGTCACACTTGTGGCAGGGCCGATGACAGCTTTACCAAAGAATGACGGGATTAAAATAGTAAAGGTAGAGTCGGCAATAGAGATGCTTGCCGCATGTGAAAGCGTGTGGAAAGATTGCGATGCCGCGATTATGGCTGCAGCTGTGGCCGATTATCGTCCTGAAAACTGTGCTTTAGAGAAAATAAAACGAGAGGAAAATGGCATTCAGGAAATCAAGCTTGTGAAAAATCCTGATATAGCCGCCACGCTTGGCCACACAAAAAACAAAGGTCAACTGTTGTGTGGTTTTGCTCTTGAAACCAATAATGAGCGAGAACATGGCACAATGAAGCTTAAGCGGAAGAATCTTGACATGATTGTGGTGAATTCGCTACAGGATGAAGGTGCCGGTTTTGGTGTTGACACAAATATTGTCACGATAATTCATTCAGACGGCAGAGAAATAAAGTATCCTAAAAAGAGCAAGAGGGAAGTTGCAAAGGATGTGATTGACGAGTTGTTTGACTGTAAGAAGTAAAAGAAATCCTAAATGGGAGTTTTGAAGGGGAAGTTGTGGCTGTTGGCCGGTCTTACAGTCGGGACAGCGTCGGGGCAGGAACTTAATTGTCGTGTGGAGTTTAATGTCGATCAAGTAGAAGTATCAGTCAGGCCGACTGTCGAGTCTTTGCAGTCGATCGTGTCGGACTACATGAATACGACAAGTTTTACCGATAAAAGTTTTTCTCCACAAGAAAAAATAGACTGCCGACTTTTTGTCGCAGTAAAATCCTGTGTTGAAAATAATTTTACGGTAGATCTGCATGTTCAGTCATCTCGTCCGGTCTATAATTCGACTTATACAACACAACTTGTGAATTTTAAGGAAAAAGATCTGAAGTTCACTTACAATACCGGCGAATCACTGATATTTTCACATGTCTCGACAGATAGTCAACTGACTTCGGTACTGGATTTCTATGCTTATCTTATCCTTGCAATGGATTTTGACAGTTTCTCAAGACGTGGGGGAGAAGAATACTTCAGACAACTTGACAGGATTGTTCAGATCGGTCAGAGCTCCGGAGTGAAAGGGTGGCGGCAATATGACAGTCCGACGAGCCGTGGAGCAATATTATCGGCATGGACAAATACGGCAACCTCATCATTGCGGGATCTTAACTATAGTTATCATCGGGAAGGGCTTGATGTAATGTCGGCAAATCAGGAGATCGGACGGAGGATGATATCGGAAAGCCTAATCAAAGTTCTGTCGGATGTTCATGATGTCAATCCGATGAGTGTAGGACTTACAATGTGGCGTGATGCAAAGCTGGACGAAACAGTAAGCATTTATGTGCATGATGCCACCGAAGGAAAACAGATGGCAAATCTGCTTAAAGAGATATTTCCATCGGATATTGAAACAATAAATCGAATAGAGCACAGATGATTTCTGGAATGATATATTTTTCTACAAATCCAGGATGGTACGAGACAATATTGCTTGCTATCGCCTGGTCGATGCTTTTGCTTGGTCTGTGGCCGTTAAGCTTTCTAATGCGTCCGCGCCGCCGTCAGCAAAAACTCAAGGATGAAATTTCTATTCCGTCGGGAGGCTGGCCAGGTGTTTCGGTGGTAATATACAGTAGAGATGAGGCGACCGCTCTTGAACAGTTGCTTGAGAAGTTGTTTGTACAGGAATATGATGGAGAGTATGAGATAATAATAGCCAACGACGGGCGGAATGCATGTTCGTGCGATGTTGTGAATCGCCTGCTTCCTAAGTTTCCGAATATGCGTGTCACATTTGTTCCGGATGAGGCGCGTAGCCTGTCGCGTAGAAAAATGGCTTTTACACTCGGAATAAAAGCCGCAAAACATGATATTGTGATTTTGACTTATGCTGATGCGCTTATCAGTTCGACAAAGTGGATCGCATCGATTGCTTCATGTTTTGAGCCGGATAAAGATGTAGTTGTCGGGCCGGCTATTCCCAAAAAATTATATGGAAGGGGATTGCCGAGGATGATGCGCCGGCTGGATCTTGAACTTACAACCCTTACATGGGTTTCAGCGGCGTTGGGCGGAAATGTATTCAGAGGCGAGGGGCATAATCTGGCATTCAGAAAGAAGATTTTTTTTGATCATAAAGGTTATTCGCGGACACTTAATCTGCATTACGGGGATGATGACCTATTTGTGAATGAGATTGCAAACAAAGAAAATACGGCGGTAAACATAAGTACGTACGGATTGGTGAAAATCGACTGGCGTTCTCCACGACACATGATGAAGGATGTGCTGTCACGCAGGCTTTACACAACACGCCGACTTGGCCGAGCTTCCAGATCTCTTACATCTTTACTTGTATGGACTACCTGGATTAATTTTCTTGCAGTTGCTGCCGCTTTGTCGCTTTACTTCAGTAACGGGTATGTGCTGGCAGGTGCCGCTGTCTCGATTTTTGTAAACTGGATCATGGTATCTATATGTCTGAGCCGTGCAGGAAAATTTCTCAGACTCCGTATGCCGTTAATCTGGCTTGTTCCATCCCTGATGCTACGTCCGGTACTTAGTCTGAAAAGCAGAATGCGTATGGCGAAAAACAGGTCCACTAATTTTACCTGGCAAAAATTGCAGTAAGGAGAACAAATAGATGGATAGTAAACGTTATAATCAGAGATTAATAAAAATTTCTTTATGAGTAAGAACGAGAAATCAGTGAAAAGCACTTTGCTTGACCGACGTAGTATAAGACGGTATGAGCGTGAGACAATACAAGAAGAGGATCTTCAATTCATCTTTGATGCAATAAGAAATACACCTACAAGTTACAACGGGCAGCAATTCAGTGTGATTGACGTTGCCTCACAGGAGAAGAAAGAGGTTCTCTACGGTATTATCGGACAAAAGCAGATAAAGACCTGCAATCACTTCCTTGTATTCTGCATGGATTATAACAAAATATCTAAACTCGCAGTTGCAAAGGGTGTTGATATGCCGCCGTTTACAGACACAATGGATGGTGTGACAATAGGTATAATCGACGCTTCTCTTGCGATGATGAGCGCTATGGTCGCAGCAGAATCATGCGGACTTGGAACAAATGCGATCGGATATGCTCGCACTGCCAACCCAAAGGCCGTGTCGGAGATATTGAATCTTCCTAAAGGTGTATTTGTTGTGTGCGGCCTTGCAATCGGAGTGCCTCGTGAGATGCCGGATCTAAAACCCAAAATGCCATTGTCTGCTATCATACATCAGGACTGCTATTCGGAAGATAGTCTTGTCGAGACACTTGCCGCATACGATGAAGATGTAAAGAAATACAATGCAACAAGAGAGGGGGTAAAGACTGACAATGACTGGCTTAACCATATTCTCGGCTATTACAGTGAGGCATGTAAATATGAAATACTGAAAGCATTGAAGGAACAGGGATTTGATGTGAAGAAGTAAATAGCCTCAATTTTTATATCAGACAGGCGGAGAGTAACCTTATGTAGATGACACTCTCTGCTTGTTTTTGTGTTTTATAGCATCTGTCAGTGTTACGCAGAGTATTGATTTAATCTTAATTTAGCAAATCCAATCATCAAGGAAAAAAGGTACAATGGAAAAAGAATCATCGACACAAACCAATCGTGTCAAATATCTGGATTTGGCAGGTGGAATTTTGATAATATGGGTAATGATTTATCATGCTTTATCAAACTGCCGGGTATTCGGTCCGGTTGATCCACGTGTGGCACTGCCGTGGCTGACATTCGCAATGCCTTGGTTCTATTATAAGTCCGGACAATTGTTTAAGGGCCGAACTATTAAAGATGGGCTGAAAAATGATTTCAGAAAACTGGTGACTCCTTTTCTGAAATGGTCATTGCTGGGCTATGCCCTCTATCTGACATATCAAATCATTGATGGTGCGGTTTCGTTTAAAACTTGTGTCGAGAGTCCGTTCGGCATGTTGTATAAATACGGCTGCATGCCTATATGTATTCCCGCATGGTTTGTAATGTCATTGTTTTTCGTGCGTGTGATTTCCCGCTATCTGTTGCAAAAGCATGTTTCTCCGATAATAATAATTATATCAGGAGTGGCTATAGGGTATGTGCTAAACACACATGATGACCCGATGATACCATACTTTGTCATGAATGTATCCATGGGGCTGGTATTCTTTATGATAGGAAATAAATACGGTCATTTGGAGCGAAACTACAAGATAGTTGCCGCCTGCTCTCTGGGATATATTCTGTTTCTGATTACCGTTCCGTCAATTGTCGGCCATCACCGCAATGTGCTTCTATCAGGTTATTATCTTCTTTGGCCTTTATATGCCTATTGTGGCATAGTTGTATTCAATAATGTGTGCAGGTGGATAGAGATGTCGCTTTCGGAGCGCGCTTTCGGATTCCTGCGCCCGTTGACTTTTGTGGGTGAAAGTACGATGATCCTGCTTGTATCACATGGGCTTATATATACTTCGGTTGTACGTTATTCGACATATCCTGCATGGACAACAGTAGGCATTATCCTTGCACTGTATATATTACTGCTTACTCCACTTGCTTTGTATAAATACAAAAAATCGATTGTCAGGTGATAAAATAGTGGCATTATAAAAAACAGAAGATGTGCATGATTCGCACATCTTCTGTTTTTTATGTTTTAATACGGTAATATATTACATGGAGTAGGCGTTGAATCCACCATCGACAACAGCAACGGTGCCTGTGACAAATGCCGACGCGTCGGAAATAAGATAGTGGATTGTGCCACATAATTCTTCCGGGTCTCCGAAACGTCCAAAAGGTGTCTGGCGTATCACGTCGTTGCCTCTTTCGGTAAGTGATCCGTCGGGATTTGTCAGCAATGAGCGGTTCTGGTTGGTGAGGAAAAAGCCAGGAGCAATTGCATTGACACGAATTTTGGCGGTGAATTTTTTTGCTACTTCAGTGGCCATATATGCAGTGAAATTAGATATTCCCGCCTTGGCGGCAGAGTAACCAATAACGCGTGTCAGCGGCCGGAATGCCGACATCGATGAAAAGTTGACTATTGCGCCTTTACCGGATTCAACCATAGGACGAAGAAAAACTTTGGTCGGAATAACCGATCCGGTAAGGTTTAGGTCTATGACTCTACGGAAGTGCTCCGGATCAATATCGAAAAACGTTTTATCAGGTGGTATGACAGCTCCCGGCATATTGCCTCCCGCAGCATTGAGTAAAGCGTCGATGCGTCCATATCGAGCCATAATCTCATCGCAGTTGGCCTGTACTTTATCTATATCAAGCACATCGGTTGTGAGAAACATAGCTTCACCACCGTCGGCTTTGATCTCCTTTACAATTTCATTGCCTTCATCGGCCCGACGACCAAGTAGTACTACCTTAGCTTTTTGTGCTGCCAAATATTTGGCAATACATTTTCCGAGGACTCCAGTACCGCCGGTAATGACCACAACGTGGTTGGAAATGTCAAAAAGGTTGTTCATGATCAGAAAAAGTTTTAAGGTTCAGTTTTTGTTTTGAGACAGATAACGGTTGACTGTTGCAATAACACCGTCAATTTGGCCGAGCGCAAACATGCGGCCGTGAAAAGAATATCCGGCATTATAGTTTTTATCAGCATCATCCAGCATCAGACGTCCGTGATCGACGCGCATCGGGAGACCGGGGTTTATGGTCTCGAAAGTGTTTACAAGGGATATTATGTCAGCTCTGCCGCCAAGATGACTTGCCTCCCTGAAATCACCATCGGGCAGGATCTCGCAACTACGCAAATGGACAAACCATGTGCGTCCTGCAAATCGACGTGCCATCTCAGGCACATTGTTCTGGCTCCCGGCACTCAATGATCCAGCGCAGAATGTTAGGCCGTTGTGGGAATCTGGAACAGCATCGAGCATCCACTCGATGTCGTCGGCACTCGAAACTATACGAGGAAGCCCAAGAACCGGCATTGGCGGATCATCGGGGTGAATGCACATATGTATGTCATATTCACGGCATACAGGCATTATGGCCTCAAGAAAATATTTTAGATTTTCCCGGAGTTGATCCTTTCCGATGCCGTCATAAAGATTAAGTAACTGCCGGAATTTTTCAAGCGGGTTGTCCTCTTTTCCTGTGATGTTTCCGTTTACGAAACCTTGTGTCCTGATTATGATATTTTCTACAAGACGGGCATCGTCATCGGCGGTCATGGATGTTTTCAGTGTCTCAACACGCTGCAGCGTAGACGCATCCCAGTCGTCAGCCGCATTATTGCGTTTCAGAAGGTAAATGTCGAAGTAAGCAAACTCTGCACGGTTGAAGTATAATGATTTTGTGCCGTCGGGGTTGGCATACTCAAGATCGGTGCGTGCCCAGTCGAGCACTGGCATGAAGTTGTAACAGACAGTGCGCACACCTGCTTTACCGAGATTACGGAGGCTCTCGATGTAGTTACCTATAAGCTCATCGCGTCGCGGACCAGCATATTTGATTTCCTCGCTTACCGGCAGGCTTTCGACTACGCTCCATCGCAAGCCTCTGGACTCGATGTAGTGTTTCATCTTGCTTATTTCATCGAGAGGCCAGATTTTACCGTTGGGGATATCATGGAGGGCCGTAACTATACCTTCGACACCTATCTGACGGAGGTTTTCAAGGGTGATTATGTCGTTCGGACCAAACCATCTCCATGTTTTTTCCATCATATCTGTTTCAAAATTTAAAGTAGTTTTTTGCGTTGAAGTAGGAAATATCGCTAACCATGGCGGCTACACGAGGAAATTCCTGAGCGGGAATAAGGCCGCGCTCTATATCGTGTCCGATCATGTCGCAAAGAATGCGTCGGAAGTAGGCGTGACGCGGATAGGAGAGGAACGAACGTGAATCGGTGAGCATACCGATAAAGCGACTAAGCAGACCTTGATTAGAAAGCGCATTCATCTGGTTTTGCATACCGGAAATATGGTCGTTGAACCACCATCCTGAGCCAAACTGCATCTTTCCGGGAAAACTCCCGTCCTGAAAATTAGCGATCATGGCAGCAACCCAGACATTGTCGGCAGGATTCAGGTTGTAAAGAATGGACTTAGCAAGCTGTTCCGACTGGTCGAGTGCATTAAGAAACGATGCAATTGCAAAAGCGCATCGATAATCGCCTATTGTGTCGAAACCTGTGTCAGGCCCAAGTACACGAAATGCACGGGTGTTGACGTTGCGCATCGGTCCGAAGTGGAATTGCTGTACCCATCCGCGTCGGTAGTTCATTCGGCACAGCTCAAGTAGAATAGCTGTCTGCAACTTTTCACTTTGATCCGGCTGGAGTCGGATGCCTGATCTCACGGAGTTGAATATCGCTTTGATTTCAGTTTCACTGGCCAAACAGTAGGGGAATGCTGTAAGTCCGTGGTCGGCAAGCCTACAACCGGCAGCGTGAAAAAAGTCATGGCGTCGTTGCAGTGCCTCAATTAAAGAATCATAATCGACTATATCGATTCCGCTTACTTCGGACAGTCTGTCAAGGTAACTATTGTAGACAACAGGATCTCCTATATTCGCTGCCTTATCGGGACGCCATGTCGGCAGCACTTTTGTAGAAATGTCTGACTCTTCGATCTGTCGATGATATCGGAGATCATCAACAGGGTCATCGGTTGTGCAGACGAGTTCCACATTGTAATGCCGCATGAGTCCTATTGGAGTCATGTCGGGCTGGCGAAGCCGCTCGTTACAACGTTCGAAAATCTCACATGCCGATTCAGGGTTAAGAACAGTCTCTATTCCAAATGCAGTGGATAGCTCAAGGTGTGTCCAATGGTAAAGAGGATTGCGGAATGTGCGAGGAACAGTCTCTGCCCATTTCTGGAATTTTTCCCATGGAGAAGCATCACCAGTTATGTATTTCTCATCTATTCCGTTGGCTCTCATCGCTCTCCATTTATAGTGGTCGCCACTGAGCCAAAGGTCGGTGATAGATTCAAATGGCTTGTTTTCGGCGATCTCTTTTGGAGAGAGATGACAATGGTAATCTATTATAGGCAGATTTTCGGAATGCTCATGATAAAGCTTCCTGGCAGTCTCAGTGTAGAGGAGAAAATCGGGGGTAATAAATGGCTTGCTCATTTCAATACTACGAGTTTGTAACGAGGAACAAGAATTTTCATGATTGTCCAGCTGAGAAGGTAAGCGAAACCGGCAATAAGGAACACAATCATGTATCCGGCGTTTTTACCTTCAAATCCGAGGAAGTGAAGTCCTACTCTCTCAGCATAGACAAATAGCTGTCCGGCACCATAGTTGCTGGCAAAACTTCCGAGACCGCTCGCCAGTCCGGCCGCTCCAGTCACGCTTGCGATGACATGTTTAGGAAACATGTCGCTGATGACTGTGAATACATTGGCACTCCAGCTCTGATGTGCCGCTGCCATTATGCCGATGATAACCACCGGGAACCATAGCGATATCTCGCCGAGTGGCATCACACCTATGCCGACAATAGGAAAAATCGCGTAGATCAGGAGTGCTTTCATTCGTCCGGCATAAGGATCAAGTTTGTTTTTCTCGATAAAATATGTTGGCAGATAACTTGCCCAAAGCGACAGCATCGAGATAAGATATATTGTAAAGACGGCCATCATGCCGGTAAACGATGAAGAAGAGTAACCGTAGATGTCGTTGATGAATGCCGGCGCCCAGAACAAAAGGAACCACCATACGGAATCTGGCAGGAATCTGCCGAATATGACAGCCCATGTCTGGCGATAGGTGAATGGACGGAGGAAAGATATTTTTTTCTGCGTGGCAGCATCTGTTTTGACGTTATCGCTGTCGGCGGACTCGATTTTTGCATCCTGTTCTATATAGGCAAGCTCTTCAGCGTTTACACGAGGATTTTCTTCAGGCTTGCGGTAAGTGAATACCCAGGCTCCCATCCAAATAAATCCGAGCGCACCGATAAGAATGAATGCAGCTTCCCATCCATATTTTTCGGCGAGTGTGGGAATAAGGAACGGAGCTACAAGAGGACCTATCTGCGCACCGGAATTAAATATGCCTGTGGCAAATCCACGGTCTTTCTTCGGAAAATACTCGGCAGTCGCTTTGATGGAGCAGGGGAAGTTTCCGCCTTCACCCAATGAAAGAATACATCGTGCGGCAACAAACAGCCATACACTTACCGATGTTATTGCAAAAGCAGCACCGGATATGTCACTCACAGTCTGAAGGTGCTCCCTGGCAACATTGAATGAAAGTGTCCACTGTCCAGTGACAATGCCGTCGGTAAGTATTCCGCACAATCCATGGAGGCAAGCACCTAAGGACCATATACCTACTGCCCATAGATAACCGCGCTTTGTGCCGACCTTATCGACAAAGCGTCCGGTGATCAACATGGCTATTGCATAGACAATAGAGAATACGCCGGTAATGAGTCCGTAATCGGCATCGGTCCAGTTGAACTCGGGGGCAATAAAGTTTTTCCAAGTAAGAGAGAGTACCTGCCGGTCAAGGTAGTTGACTACGAGGGCAAGCCAAAGCATCGTGCATATCACCCAGCGGTAGTTGGTCATTTTCTGAGTGGCGGTGTCATTCATGGCGGATATTCGTTTTAAGGTGTTGTGTATTTCGATATAATGGCAAGTGCCTCACGGCATCGGTCGGTGATGTATTGCCAGTCGCAGGCGTTGATGCGGTCTTTGGGAAACAGTTTCGATCCCATGCCTACGCAATAGACCCCGGCCTTGAACCATGCCGAGAGATTTGCTTCGGTAGGCTCAACTCCGCCTGTTACCATCAGTTTGCTCCAAGGCATAGGCGCCATGATGCTTTTGACGAAATCAGGACCAAGCACGTCTCCCGGAAAAACCTTGCAGAGCGTGCATCCGGCCTGCTGCGCCACACCGATCTCGGTGACGGTGCCACAGCCGGGTGAATAAGGTATGCACCGGCGGTTGCACATTGCGGCGATTTCGTTATTGAAAAGCGGCCCGACAATGAAATCGGCTCCGTGCATGATGTAGGATGACGCTGTTGGGGCGTCGATGACCGATCCAACGCCGAGAGCAAGATCGGGACACTCACGTGCAGTGAATCGACGCAGGACGGTGAATACTTCATCGGCAAAGTCTCCGCGGTTGGTGAACTCAAAGACGCGCACTCCACCGTCGTAGCATGCCTTGACAACCTTGCATGCCGTATCGGGATCGGCATGATAGAACACGGGTATCATGCGGGTGCTGCGTATGCGGTCGTAGACCGCAAATGAATCTAATCGTGACATATAGATTTCTGCTGATTACAAGATGATCAACGGCTCACTCTGCCGCTTGAATCGCCATCGACGAGGCGCTGCACCTCGGATGCCGTGACGAGGTTGAAGTCGCCGTGTATGGTCTGCTTGAGTGCAGACGCGGCTACTGCGAACTCGAGAGCCTTGTCCATGGGCATGCCTGTGACCAGTCCGTGGATTAATCCGCCGGAGAATGCGTCTCCTCCGCCCACACGGTCGACTATCGGGTCGATATCGTAGCGGCGTGACTGGTAGAATGTCGTGCCGTCATAGATCATTGCCTTCCATCCATTGTGTGATGCGGAGTATGACTCGCGCAGAGTGGATGCGATATGGCGGAATCCAAACTCTGAGGCCATCGCCTTGAATATAGCTTTGTAGCCGTCGGCATTGGTCTTGCCGCCGGTAATGTCGGCGTCGGGTTTGAAGCCGAGGCACAACTCGGCGTCTTCCTCGTTGCCTATGCACACATCGACATATTTCATAAGTGGCCGCATGACCTCCTGAGCTTTTTCTGGTGTCCAGAGCTTTTTGCGGAAATTAAGGTCTACAGAGACGGTGACTCCATGCCGACGCGCAGCCTCACATGCTACGCGGGTTATTTCGGCCGCTTTATCAGATATAGCCGGAGTAATTCCACTCCAATGGAACCAGTCGGCACCTTGCATGATTTCGTCAAAATCAAAATCGTCAGGATCAGCCTCGGCCATAGATGAGCCAGCACGATCATAGATTACATTTGAAGGACGCATTGAAGCTCCGGTCTCGCAGTAATATATACCTACCCGTTTACCTCCTCGTATGATGCGGGAAGTGTCAACTCCCAATCTGCGCATACTGTCGACCGCAGCCTGCCCGATCTCATGGGAGGGGAGTTTTGAAACAAATACCGCATTATGGCCATAGTTGGCACAACTTACAGCGACATTGGCCTCTCCGCCGCCAAAAATCAACCGAAAATAGTCTGCCTGAGAAAATCTGAGGAATCCTTCAGGAGAAAGACGCAACATAATCTCACCAAGAGTGACAACTTTACCCATAGTCAATGATAAAATAGGGGTTACAATAATCGTGTTTACGCAAATTTAATGAAACAGGAAGAATAAAAGTTTAGAAATAGGTTAAAGAAAAATATTTCATGATATGTTTTGTAAATATGATTTAAAGCCGTAATTTTGCGCCCGGTAAATAAAACCATTACAAAACCATAAATTTAAACAAACACAATGGCAACAAAAATCAGATTGCAGCGTCATGGTCGCAAGAACTATGCGTTCTATCCCATTGTTATCGCCGACAGCAGAGCGCCACGAGATGGCAGATTTATCGAGCGAATTGGCAGTTACAATCCTAACACCAATCCCGCTACGGTAACGCTGAATTTCGAAAGGGCTTTGTATTGGGTGAATGTTGGCGCTCAGCCTACAGATACTGTACGTCGTATCCTTTCACAGGAAGGCGTGATGCTGATGAAGCATCTTCAGGGCGGTGTGAAGAAAGGCTCGTTTGACGAGGCTGAGGCCCAGAAGCGTTTTGAGGCTTGGAAAACTTCGAAGCAGGCTCGTATAGATGCCCAGAAGTCAAGCATGGCCGACAAGGCAGAGCAGGCCGCCAAGCAGCGTCATGAGGACGAGGTAGCAAAGAATAATGCAAAGGCTGAAGAAGTAGCCAAAAAGAAGGCTGAAATCGCAGCTGCCAAGGCTGAAGCAGAAGCAGCCGCAAATGCAGAGGCTACAGAATCGACCGAAGAAGCTCCTGCTGAATAAAATTGTGAGGCTGTTTTTCTGAAAGATGGCAGCCGAATCAAGCATGTAGGAAAAGAAAAAACGGCCGGGCGAATGCTTATGGACGCTGAGAGGCGTGAATGTGTGAGTTTTCCCGGCCGTTTTCTTTTTGCAATTTGGTCGTCGTGAGGTAGGCCGGAGATCATAGGAGATTTCATTGCTGAAATGGATGATTCTGTAATTCCGCAGGAATCCGGTCGGAATTCAACCTTCAGAATAAAATGTTTCAAGCTTTTACATGTAATTTATGCCGATGGGAGAGTGCGGTATTTTACAGTTCTCTCATAGCATTGTAGAAGTCTGTGAAAAATACAGCAATAGCTGAATAATACTATATAATTTTCGATAATATCATTTACCTGTTCAATTGTAGTAAAATGAACGAAGATCTACAGGAACTTATAGCAAAATTGGTCTATAAAACAACGGATGAGACCGGTTGGGCTCCACAGAATAAACTTGGACAACATCTTGCCCGCATCGGGCGGTCGGTCAAGGAGCTTGGCTACGAAAAAATGAGCGGCTTTTTTCAGGATCATACTGATCGTTTTCAAGTGGAAAAGGATGAGCATGGTCTGCCTATCGTGAAACTGCTCGGAGAGGCTCCCGCAATGGGAGGGCTTGATGAAGAGGAAATGATGCGCCCGGGCTATTTCCGTGGTCCACGTCCTCAGATGCAGCCACGTATGCCGCGTTATCAGCAGGGGGGATATATGAAACCGTCGTATGGAATGGGACAGCAAGGATATAACGCTTACGGAATGAATTTCCGTAGAGGCATGTACAATGATCAGCGACATGACATGTACAACAAGCGGCGTCCTGAGCAGCTCTCACTTTTCCGTTGGGCTTTTTTCCCCGACCGTGAGGAATGGCTGCAAATGCTGGCTGATCTTGCAATGCCACAGGTATGGCAATACGAGGTTGCCGATGAACAGCATCCAAATCCAGCGCTTTTTGACTATCTGAGAGATGTGTTCCGTCGCTTGCAGCTTGAAGGCAAAGTGCTCGAAAGCCATGCAGAGGGTCTCGCATTGTTTAATACCGGTCTTGTAGACAGGGAAGAACAGCGTCCGATATACGCTGTATTCGGCCGTAATCCTAACCGCAACCGCCAGCCTTGGCTTTTTCAGGAATTCTTCCTGTCGAGCGCTCCGCTTCTTGCCATGGCATCACAGGCCCATGTATCGGATGACATCTGCGATTCCGAGTATGCTGAGGATATTGACGAAACAGACGAGGTAGAATAAATCCCGGTAACCCTAAAAATATGCAAAGGGGATGAACATGTGGTGTAACTCCGCGGTGTCATCCCTTTTGGCATTCATGAATATAGTCGTTATGAGTGGCAAGTGTCAATTTCTCCATTGCACTCATCTTCTTTTTTATTAAATTTGTCAACCGTGAGGATTGCCAAATAGCGTCCTAAAGATAGAATAATGAAAATAATCAGAACCGTTGGCGATTTGCGCAAATATGTCGTTGATGCTCATGACTCAGGAAAGAGTATAGGGCTTGTACCGACTATGGGAGCGCTTCATGTCGGTCACATGTCTCTGATGCATAAAGCACGTAAAGAGAATGATGTGGTTGTAGCAAGTGTGTTTGTGAATCCTACACAATTCAACAATGCGCAGGATCTGAAAACTTATCCACGCACGGAGTCTGCTGATGTCGCGCTTCTTGAAGATGCCGGTGTTGATGCAGCGTTTATACCGAGTGTCGAGGAAGTTTACCCAGAACCCGACCCCCGGGTGTTTGACCTCGGAAAAGTAGCGGAGGTCATGGAGGGTAAGATGCGGCCTGGACACTTTAACGGTGTGGCTCAAATCGTGAGCAAGCTGTTTGGGTGGGTTAGCCCTGACCGGGCATATTTCGGAGAAAAGGATTTTCAACAGATCGCTGTCATCAAAAAAATGGTGCAGCTCGAGGGTTTCGACATAGAGATTGTTGATTGCCCGATCTGTCGTCATGACGATGGTCTGGCTATGAGCAGCCGCAATGTACGTCTGACCGAGGAGCAACGTTCCATAGCGCCCAAAATTCATAAGGTATTGACAGATAGCTTGAAGTGGGCAGAAGAACATTCGCCGCAGGAAGTTAAACAGATGGTTGCGGATACTCTCAATGGAGTTGAATGGCTCGAAACGGAGTATTATGAGATTGTTGACTCTCTGTCGATGCAGCCTATTGAAAAGTGGGAGGATGTCGACAAGAAATCGGGAGCTGTAGCTGTCGGTTGTGTGACCGTCTATTGTGGCGATGTGAGACTTATCGACAACATAAAGTACGTAAACAAATAAAAAGATTATCCGGAACCCCGCCGGGGAAATTACGGTATAAAACAAAGCAGCAATCATGCAGATTCAGTTGCTCAAATCAAAGATTCACCGTGTGACGGTGACAGACGCATGTCTGGACTATATAGGCAGTATCACTATAGATGCCGACCTGATGGATGCGGCAGGCATACTGCCCGGCGAGCGTGTCTACATTGTGAATAATAACAACGGAGAGCGCTTTGACACATATACGATCGCTGGAGAGCGCGGAACCGGAACAATATGTCTGAACGGCGCAGCGGCCCGAAAGGTACAGCGAGGAGATATAGTGATCATATTAAGCTATGTGTCTCTTACTCCGGAGGAGGCTAAAAGCTGGGAGCCTAAAGTGATTTTCCCCGATACTGCAACAAACCGCCTTAAATAACAGAAATGTTTGAGAATTTAACCGAGAAACTTGAACGTAGTTTCAAAGTCCTAAAAGGACAAGGCCGAATCACGGAAATCAATGTAGCCGAAACACTTAAAGAGGTGAGAAAGGCTCTGCTTGATGCCGACGTAAACTTCAAGGTGGCAAAGACCTTTACTGATACGGTGAAGGAAAAAGCTCTGGGACAGAACGTGATAAACGCTCTACAACCGGGTCAGCTGATGGTGAAGATCGTGCGTGATGAGCTTGCCACATTGATGGGCGGAGAAGCTTCGACGCTTAATCTTGGCGGGAATCCGACAGTGATTCTTATGTCGGGTCTGCAAGGCTCGGGAAAGACTACATTCTCAGGAAAGCTTGCAAAAAAGCTGAAAAGTGAAAAGGGACGTCGACCTCTTCTGGTGGCATGTGATGTGTATCGCCCGGCTGCCGTAGAGCAGCTAAAAGTGCTTGCCGGTCAGATCAATGTGCCTGTATACTCAGAGGAGGGCAACAAGAATCCGGTCGAGATCGCTAAAAACGGCATCTCTTACGCCAAGGACAATCATCTTGATCTCGTAATCATAGACACGGCCGGTCGTCTTGCTGTGGATGAGGAGATGATGGATGAGATCGAACGCATAAAGAAGGCGGTTAAGCCGCAGGAAACTCTTTTTGTGGTTGACTCGATGACCGGACAGGATGCTGTGAATACCGCACGTGAGTTTAATCAGCGTCTTGATTTCGACGGAGTCGTTCTGACCAAACTTGACGGTGATACTCGTGGCGGTGCGGCACTCTCGATCAGAACAGTGGTCGACAAGCCGATCAAATATGTCGGTATGGGCGAGAAGCTCGAGGCTCTTGACATATTCCATCCCGACCGCATGGCCGACCGCATTCTCGGTATGGGTGACATCGTGTCGCTTGTAGAGAAGGCCCAACAGCAATTTGATGAGAAGCAGGCCCGCGAAATGCAGCGGAAGATTGCCAAAAATCAGTTTAACTTCAATGATTTTATGGCACAGATACAGCAGATCAAAAAGATGGGTAATCTGAAAGATCTTGCTGCAATGATACCGGGCATGGGTAAAATGCTTAAGGATGTGGATATCGATGACGATGCATTCAAGGGTATTGAGGCTATCATCAATTCCATGACGGCAAAGGAGCGAGAGAATCCGCAGATAATCAATGTGAGCCGTCGACAGCGTATTGCCAAAGGTTCGGGCACATCGCTTCCAGAAGTGAATCGTTTGCTCAAACAGTTTGAGGAGACGCGCAAGATGATGAAAGTCGCCGCCACAATGAAGAATCCAATGCAGATGATGCGAAACATGCGTCGCAGATAAACATAATCAAGTAACAGATATGCCAACAATAATCGACGGAAAAAAAACCTCGGCTGAAATAAAGCAGGAAATTGCTCAGGAAGTTGCCGCTATATTGAAAAACGGGGGAAAACAACCTCATCTTGCTGCTATACTTGTAGGTCATGACGGTGGAAGTGAAACATACGTAGCCGCTAAGATACGTGCATGTGAGGAGTGTGGCTTCAAGTCGTCGCTTATCAGATTTGAGGCAGATGTGACAGAGGATATTCTTCTTTCGGAAATAGCCAGGCTGAACGCCGATGATGACGTTGACGGTTTTATCGTACAGTTGCCATTGCCCCGTCACATAGACGCAGATAAGGTTATTCAGGCTATTGATGTCAGAAAAGACGTGGATGGATTCCATCCGATAAATGTCGGTCATCTGATGATTGGTCTTCCCGGACTTCGTCCAGCCACTCCTGCCGGTATCATGGAACTTCTACGACGTTACAATGTGCCTGTGAAAGGAGGCCGTGCCGTAGTGCTCGGACGTAGCAATATAGTGGGCAAGCCGATGGCGATGATGCTTATGCAGAAAGGGGAGAATGCCGATGCCACAGTGACTGTATGCCACAGCGGTACTAAAAATATCAAGGAAATATGTCGTGAGGCAGACCTTATCGTGGCAGCGCTTGGTGTACCCGGATTTCTGACCGCAGACATGGTTAAGGATGGAGCTGCAGTAATCGACGTGGGCACCACACGTGTGCCGGATGAAAGCCGAAAGAGCGGATTTAGACTTTGCGGTGATGTTGACTACGAGAATGTTGCTCCCAAGTGCAGCTTTATCACACCTGTACCTGGTGGTGTCGGACCTATGACGATCGTGTCGCTGATGCAGAATACGCTTAAAGCGGCAAAGAACCGAAGTGTATAAAGGGAGATGCTACAGTTTTTAGTATCAGATAAAAATCTGTGCTATACTCCTGTTCAGCAAGCTGAAATAGCTATCGCAGGCGGGTGCAGATGGATACATATTCCGTCTGGATTATCACAGACTGAACTTGACGTCATAGAGAACAAGTGCCGTGATGTGGGTGTGTTTCTTACTATTGACGATGACGAGGAACTGACTAACAAACGTCGATTTCACGGAGTTTTGCTCAATGGCGGTCATGTGAAGCCGGCTTTGGATGTGCGCAGATCGCTTGGTCCTCATGCAGTGGTCGGTGTCGAAGTTGAAGATGCGTCGATATTGCCATCCCTGATGAAGGATGATATAGATTATGCCGTGTATGATGTCGACCGAAATGGCTTGGACGAGGCATTTGCATTTGCCTCGGAGAGTGGAAAACGTCATGTGCCTTTGGTGGCAAGGGGTATAAAGCTCACAAAAGATAATGTGATGAACCTGATGAATGCCGGATTCAATGGAGTTCTGACTTCAGGAGAGGTTCTTGATTCCGCTCTTCCAACAGAGGCTGTGAAGTCATTGACAGATGAACTCCACGCCAGATTCTGACAATCTCGAAAGAGGACGAAAGTCTTTGCTCTGGAAAATAGCGATACCGATTGTAATCGGTCTTGCTGTGGTCGTGTGGCTTTTCAGCAGAGAGTTCAGTATCGACGCCCTGCGTGAGATAAGCATCACTCCGGTCACAATTGCAGCTATCGCAGCTGCATTAGTTGCAGTGGGAATGCGGGATTTCGGCATGGCATGGCGTTTCAGAAGTCTGACAGACCGAGAGCTAAAGTGGAGCGCGACATGGCGCACTACTTTTTTATGTGAGTTCACTTCGGCTATTACCCCGTCGTCGGTCGGGGGAAGTGCATTGAGCATGATCTTTCTTAAGCGCGAAGGCATAAACATCGGACGCGCGACAACTCTGACAATGACTATATTGTTTCTGGATGAGTTGTTTTTTGTTATTTTCTGTCCGATAGTCGCTTTAGTCATATCACACAAGTCATTGTTTGATATCGGCACAGGGAAAGGAGGAATGGAGGTCGCGTTCTGGATAGTCTATGGCGTGATATGCGCGTTGACAATAGGGCTGTTTCTTGGAATTTTCATAATACCGAAGGCTGTGAGGCGTCTGCTTGATAAGATGTTCTCCTATAGACTTCTACGCAAATGGCATGATGACGCGGTAAATATCGGTGACAATATGGTATCGACATCGCGAGCTATAAAGGAATATAAACTGAGATGGTGGATTGATGCTTTTATTGCAACATGTGTGAGCTGGACCGGCCGGTATCTTGTGGTGAACGCACTCTTCTGGGGATTTGTTCCTGGTGCTGATCAGGCAGTAGTATTCGGCCGGCAGTTTGTTGTGTGGGCTTTACTGATGTTTACTCCGACACCGGGTGGAAGCGGGGTGAGCGAGTGGCTGTTCAAGGAATACTATGGAGACCTTATAGGTTCAGGTGGCGTAGTGATGGTTGTCGCTGTGCTATGGCGTATTCTGACATATTATATCTATCTGCTTATAGGCTTTCTTCTTTTACCATCCTTGTTCAAGAAAAAGAAAAAATGATTGTATTTCCCAATGCCAAAATAAATATCGGTCTTGATATACTACGTCGGAGATCTGACGGATATCATGACATAAGCACTGTAATGTATCCGATCGGTTGGCGGGATATACTTGAGATAGTGCCGTCGGAAAGCGGAATGACGACTTTGACTGTCACAGGAAACCATGTGGATTGTCCTCCTGAAAAGAATCTTGTGATGAAAGCTGTAAGACTACTTGAGGATTTGACGGAAATCCCTGCATCGGATATTTATCTCCATAAAGTGATTCCTGACGGAGCCGGGATGGGTGGCGGCAGTGCCGATGCAGCATTCACACTTATGGCATTGAATGAAATGTATGGTCTTGGCATCAGTCTGGAAGATTTAGTGGATCTTGCCTCTAAGCTTGGCGCCGATTGTCCGTTTTTTATATATAACAAGCCGATGCTTGCCGAAGGTGTAGGTGAAAAACTGTTTAAAGCAGATATTGACCTGAGTGGATTTGGAGTGCTCGTTATAAAGCCTGATTTTTCAATATCGACCGGTGAAGCGTATGGAGGAGTTGTCCCCAAAGAGGCGTCACGACATCTGTCAGACAGGCTGTCGGATGATATTGGCGGGTGGAGAACGAGTGTGAAAAATGCGTTTGTGGAGCATCTGGCAAATAAGTATCCGGTGATAAATGAAATTACCGTATTTCTGTATGAGAATGGAGCTGTCTATGCTTCGATGACAGGCAGCGGATCGGCTGTATACGGTATATTTGAAAGCAGTGACATGGCGGATGCTGTGAAGAGAGAATGTGAGGAGATCTATAAAGGGTGGCATTTTTATGCCGGCAAACTGTAGTCGCTGAACGTTGTAGGTGCATTTCTTGTTTTAAGTGTAAAAAAGATGCACCGACAAAGGTGCATTGGCAATGTTTTTGCTGACAAAGTAAGAAAAGACAATAGCAATATGGGACATAATAAGAACAACCGATTCAACGAGAACAACGAAAAGAAGTGTGGCGAATTTATAAACGAGGAGATGCCTGAAAACGTAGCGATAGATGATGTTGCGGAACAGCCTGAGGAAACCGAGGATATCGCTGTTGCAACAGATGAAAACAGCAATGAAATCGAATCGCTGAAAAACCTTCTCCAGCAGAAAGAAGAGGAAATCGCAAAAGAAAAGAAAGAATATCTTTTCCTGATGGCCGAATTTGATAATTTCAGAAAGCGCACTGTCAAGGAGAAATCGGAAATTCTGAAGAACGGGGCAGAAAGTGCCATGAAAGGGATACTGCCGATAGTCGATGATTTCGAGCGTGGTCTCGACGCAATAAAGGACACTTCCGATGCAGACACCGTAAAAGAAGGTATGATTCTTATCTATAATAAGTTCGTAAAATACCTTGAAAAAAACGGAGTCAAGGCAATGGAGACATCAGGCGCCGACTTTGATCCGGATAATCATGAGGCAATAGCAATGGTGCCTGCCGAAAGTGAGGATAGGCGAAACAAAATCGTAGACACTGTGATGAAGGGTTACACCATGAACGGCAAAGTTATCCGTCACGCAAAGGTTGTGGTAGCCCAATAAGAATCTTCATCCTGACAGAAGTTTAAGATGGCAAACAAAAGAGATTACTATGAGGTGCTCGGCGTCGGGAAAGACGCAAGTGCCGACGAGATAAAAAAAGCATACCGCAAACTGGCTCTCAAGTATCACCCGGACCGTAATCCTGACGATAAAGTCGCTGAGGAGAAGTTCAAAGAGGCTGCTGAAGCTTACGATGTGCTCAGCAATGACGATAAGCGCAAAAAGTATGATCAGTTCGGCCACTCGATGGGTCCGCAGGGCTTTGGCGGTGGCGGCGGTGGATTCTACGGCGCCGGAGGTTTCTCGATGGAGGATATTTTCTCTCAGTTCGGAGACATTTTTGGCGGACATTTCGGCGGTCAGTGGGGAGGAGCCGCCGGAGGCCGGTCGTCTCGTCGTCCACGCCAGCGCAAGGGTGGCGACATACGTATCCGTGTCAAGCTTACTCTTGAGGAAATAGCTAAAGGTGTGACAAAGACGCTCAAGATTCCCACACTCACAAAGTGTGAGTACTGTCAAGGTACGGGCGCCAAAGACGGTACAGCTTTCAAGACTTGTCCTACCTGTCACGGTCAAGGGCGTGTGATCACTACGCAGCAGACGATGTTCGGCGCAATGCAGAGTGAATCGGTTTGTCCTGAATGTGACGGCGAAGGACGCATCATCACATCCACATGCACTCACTGTCATGGCGAAGGTGTGACGAGAAAAGAGAACGTTGTAAGTTTCAATATACCTGCCGGAGTGCAGGACGGGCAGACTCTTTCTCTTCCCGGAAAGGGTAATGCGGCCCGTCATGCCGGTGTTCCCGGTGATCTTCTTGTTGTGATCGAAGAACAGAAACATCCGGAGCTGATACGCGATGGAAATGATCTGATATATAATCTGATGCTTGATATACCAACGGCCGCACTCGGCGGTTCGGTCGAGGTGCCTACAATTTCAGGCCGGGCACGATTAAAGATTGCACCTGGGACACAGCCTGGCAAGGTACTGAGGTTGCGTGGCAAAGGACTACCGTCGACAGAAGGCTACGGCACAGGTGACGAACTTGTAAATGTGATGGTGTACGTTCCGGAAACTTTGAACGATAAGGAGAAAGCCGCGTTTGAATCTCTGCAGAGCGAGCCCAACATAAAGCCGACAGAAGCGACTAAAAGCCGTCTGTTCAGCAAACTCCGCCATATCTTCGACAAGAAGGAGGAGGGATGATGTTTTTGGAGAACCGGATTCTGACTAAAGTGTAAACTACAGAACACTTTAAAAGATTGCGGTTTCACAGGGCAATTCTATAATATTTAATTAACTTTGTAATTACAGAGCGCTATCACATACATAAATAAACAGTGCGCTTCAATAAAACCAAATGACAGAAAACAAAGATCTCGATAAACTGATAGTAGAGGGAATACAGGAACGTAAGGGTAAGGGCATTACCCATGTTGATCTTTCGGAAATAGAGGGATCAGGAGTTGACCGGTTCATAATATGCGAGGGAACGTCGTCGATGCATGTCTCGGCTATTGCCGACAGCATACGCGAATATGTGCAGAAGGAAGGAGGCATCAAGCCGTTCAACTACGACGGTTACAAAAATTCGCAGTGGATTGTGATTGACTACGGCAGTGTGCTTGTACATGTCTTTATTCCGGAAATGCGTCAGTTGTACAATCTTGAGGAGCTCTGGAGCGACGGCCAGGTGACTGAGATACCAGATATAGACTAATCATCAGCTATCAAACGATATAAATGATACCAAAGACACCCAAGAAAAAACGGACTATCAAATTCAGCATGTATTGGATGTATGCTGTAATATTGGTGTGTCTGGCCGGGCTGCTTTATCTTGATGACAATACCATAACGAAGGAGGTCAGCTATTCCGACTTTGAAAATTATGTGTCGTCGGGGGGAGTGAAGAAGATTGTGGTTTTTTCAAAGAAATCACAGGCAGAAGGATTCCTGACAGATTCTTTGGCAAGAACTCTGTTTCATGAATCGCAGCTCCGTGTCGACGGAAAAGGCATAGCATCGGCAAGAGTCATTGCTGATATACCTTCGGCAGACAAGCTTCAGGATAAAATTGACCAGTGGAAGGCTCAAGGAGTGTTTGACGGCGAGGTTTCCTATGAAAGAGAAAGCGATTTCCTATCCATACTATGGACTTTCGGTCCAGTACTTCTTTTTATCGGATTCTGGATTTTCTTCATGAGAAGAATGTCGGGCCGAGACGGAGGCGGGGGAGCCGGTGGCGTGTTCAGTGTGGGCAAATCGAAAGCACAGATATTTGACAAAGATGGACCTGTAAAGGTTACTTTCAAGGATGTGGCCGGATTGTCGGACGCAAAGACCGAAATCGCTGAAATAGTTGAATTTCTCAAAAATCCCCAGCGGTACACCGATCTTGGAGGTAAAATACCTAAGGGAGCATTGCTCGTAGGCCCTCCCGGAACAGGCAAAACTTTGCTTGCAAAGGCTGTGGCAGGAGAGGCAAATGTGCCGTTTTTCTCGATGTCAGGCAGTGATTTTGTGGAGATGTTTGTAGGCGTCGGAGCATCACGCGTCAGAGATTTGTTCCGCCAGGCAAAGGAAAAAGCCCCATGCATCGTCTTCATTGACGAAATCGATGCAGTAGGACGTGCCCGAGGCAAAAATCCGAACATGGGAGCGAATGATGAGCGTGAAAATACGCTTAACCAGCTTCTTACAGAAATGGATGGCTTTGGCACCAACAGTGGTGTCATAATCCTTGCCGCAACCAACCGTGCAGACATACTCGACAAGGCTCTATTGCGTGCCGGCCGCTTTGACCGACAGATTTATGTGGAGCTTCCAGATCTTAATGACCGTGTGTCCATATTCAATGTGCATCTTCGCGGTATAAAGACCGATGGCAGTGTCGATGTAGACCTTCTTGCTCGTCAGACGCCAGGTTTTTCAGGAGCCGATATCGCCAATGTGTGCAATGAAGCGGCTCTGATAGCGGCTCGTCACAACAAGAATAGTGTGGGGCGTCAGGATTTCATCGATGCGGTGGACCGCATCATCGGCGGTCTTGAAAAGCGTACAAAGATCACTACGGATGAGGAAAAGCGTTCGATCGCCGTACATGAGGCCGGTCATGCCACCGTATCGTGGCATCTGCAATATGCGAGTCCGCTGATCAAGGTTACGATAGTGCCTCGCGGTAAAGCGCTTGGTGCTGCGTGGTATCTGCCGGAGGAACGCCAGATCACCCCGACACAGGCACTTCTTGATGAAATTTGCGCCACATTGGGCGGACGTGCGGCAGAGGAACTTTTCCTGGGACGCATATCGACCGGTGCCGCAAATGATCTTGAGAGAGTGACCAAACAGGCCTATGCAATGGTTGTGTACTATGGCATGAGTCCGAATATGCCTAATTTGTCATATTACGATTCAACCGGTCAGGACTATGGATTCTCAAAGCCTTACAGTAACGAACGTGCCAAACTGATCGACGAGGAGGTATCGAGAATAATAGCAGAACAATATGATCGTGCGAAGTCGATACTGATGGATTATGCCAAGGGACACAATGAACTTGCCGAGGTCCTTATAAAGCGTGAAGTGATCTTCACTGAGGATGTGGAACAAATATTCGGCAAACGACAGTGGGTGTCGAGATCAGATGAGATTCTTGCAGCGAAAAATTTTGCAACATCTTCGGTCAGAAGAATATCGGAAAATACCGGAGCTGATAATGCAGATGCTTTACCTGAACTCCCTCCTATACCTGAAGATACGACCGTAGCGGAGGAGATTACAGAAGATAAGGCTGCTGATCCTCAGCAAGACGGTGAAATTGATGATAACACAACTGTATCAGGAACTGATCCCGAGGAAAAGAAAGATGACACCTCCAAGTGACCCTATAATGCTTTTCAGCTGGGTTAATACGATGCTGAGAGACCGTTATGTCAACCTCGATACACTGTGTGATGACATGGATATCGACCGTAAAGAACTTGAAAGAAAGCTTGCTTCGGTCGGTTTTCAATACCAGGAGGCTATAAACCAATTCAGATAGATTCCAGACATTGTTTGATGGACGACTATTTGTCGAGACTTAATAACCAACAGCGTGAGGCCGTCGTGTATATCGACGGCCCTCAGCTTGTCATAGCGGGTGCCGGATCCGGCAAGACCAGAGTGCTGACATATAAAATAGTGCATCTTCTCACTCATGGATTTGAACCATGGCGAATACTTGCACTGACGTTTACCAACAAGGCTGCACGCGAGATGCGCGAACGCATAACGGAACTTGTCGGAGCCGGAATTGCCAATAAATTGTGGATGGGAACTTTCCACTCTATTTTCTCGCGTATACTGCATATACATTCTGACCGCATAGGATTTAACCGGAATTTCACAATCTATGACTCAGCAGATTCCAAGTCGCTGATAAAGATGATTATCAAGGACATGGGTCTGGATGATAAAATTTATAAGCCTTCGACTGTGGCCAGTGCGATCTCAATGGCGAAAAATGCGCTAATGTCTCCTGAGGCATACGCAGGCGACAGGGAGCTTCTCGAGGCTGACAGACGGGCTAAGCGTCCGTTGGTGCATGCAATATACAGGACATATATGCAGCGCTGCCATGTCGCGGAGGCAATGGATTTTGACGATCTGCTATATTACACACATGAACTTCTGCGCGCCAATCAGGATATACTGAACCATTATAGGGAATTTTTCAAATACGTGCTTGTGGATGAGTATCAGGATACGAATTTCGCACAGCATCAGATCATAACATTGCTAACAAAAGGTGTCGGCAATCTGTCGGTTGTCGGAGATGACGCACAGAGTATCTACTCGTTCAGAGGAGCCAACATAAGAAACATACTGACACTTAAAAATGCGTATCCGGATCTGCAGGTATATAAACTTGAGCAGAACTACCGGTCGACTCAAAATATAATTAACGCAGCCAACTCGCTGATTGAAAAAAATACGGAGCAGATAAAAAAGCAGGTATTCTCGCAAAACGAGTCGGGGTCTCCGATCGAAGTGGTGCAAAGCTACAGCGATTTTGAAGAGAGCTTTCTTGTAGCGAACCGTATATCGCAGGTAAAAATGTCGAGCCATGACTCGTTTGAAGAGTTTGCGGTGCTTTACCGGACAAACGCCCAGTCGCGAATACTTGAGGAATCGTTGCGTAAACGCAATATACCATATCGCATTTACGGAGGCCTGTCGTTCTATCAGCGAAAGGAAATCAAGGATGCGGTGGCATATTTCCGGCTTGCAGTCAATCCTGACGATGACGAAGCTCTGAAGCGGATCATTAATTTTCCGGCACGCGGAATAGGAGAAACCACGCTCAACAAACTTACCCGTTGTGCGATTGACGGTGGTACAAGCATTTGGAATGTGCTGAACAATCCTGCGGATTTTGATTTGCAGATTAATTCCGGCACAATGAAAAAGCTGGGGCTGTTTGCTGATCTGATACAGGGGTTTGTTCACCTTAATGATAATAAAATTCCGGCAGATGAGCTGTCGGATACAATAATCAGACGCACACAGCTACTGTCGATGCTACTGACAGACAGAACTCCTGAAAGCATTTCAAAACAAGAAAATCTACAGGAGCTTCTGAACGGAACCAAGGAATTTGTAGAAGGGCGCATAGAGGAAGGACGTGGAGAAGAAACATCTCTTTCCGATTTTTTACGCGAGGTTTCTCTTGCTACGGATTTTGACAGGGAAGGGGAAGACGGCGACAAGGAAGCTGTAACTTTGATGACTGTGCACGCTTCAAAGGGACTTGAATTCAGCAACGTCTTTGTTGTGGGAGTCGAGGAGGATCTTTTGCCGGCGGCAATGTCGCTATCGTCGTCACAGGGAGTGGAGGAAGAGCGGCGTCTGCTTTACGTAGCAATCACCCGTGCAAAAAAATTCTGCATGTTGTCGTATGCATCTTTAAGATTCAGGAACGGACAAACTGTGGGATGCTCTCCCTCGCGCTTTCTTCGAGATATAGACCCACAATATCTGCGCATGGCGACAGGCACAACAATCTCAGGAGGAAATGGAGCTTGGGGTGGATTCAATCCGGTGAAGTATCAGAGAACAACCTTGCGAAAGGAGCCTAAGGATAATAACACACCAGGAGGAAATTTCCAACCGATAAGCGATGTGCGCCGCAATACGGCATCTACGGTGTCGAGTGACGGATTCAGAACCTACATGGCTTCGGAGCTTGAAGCAGGTAACAGCATCGAGCACCAGCGTTTTGGCAAGGGTGTGATAGTCAAAGTCGACATAACCCAGCCTGATGCACGCATTACCGTGAGATTTTCCAATGTAGAGACTAAAATACTTTTGCTTAAGTTTGCTAAAATCAAGCTTATATAATAACTGATGGCGAGCGAAAATAAAAATGGGATTTGTGGCGAAGGGATGATTCCGACGCCTTGTTATGTGGTTTATGAGGAGCGCCTGCGCAACAATCTCGAAATTATAACCGATGTCGCCCACAGGGCAGATGTCGATATAATCATGGCATTCAAAGCCAATGCGTTGTGGCGTACGTTTGACATATTCAGAGAGTATGGCGTTAAGTGCACGGCAAGTTCACTAAATGAAATGCAGCTTGGCAATGAGGAGTTGTGCTGCCGTGTACACAGCTATTGTCCGGCTTATACCACTGAAACTATTATTCCGTATCTTGAAGGGAGCAGTCATATAACCTTCAATTCGCTCAGCCAGTGGGAGAAATTTAAATATATACTTGAGGAATATAACAGAAAAAATCCTGACCGCCGAGTTTCTCCCGGCTTGCGTGTGAATCCACAATGTTCGGTTATTGATACGGATATATATAACCCGGCTCTTCCCGGTTCGCGATTTGGAGTGACATCGGATATGCTTGACCGATTGCCTGAAGGTATTGAGGGTCTGCATTTTCATCAGCTATGTGAGTCGACTTCCTATGATCTTGAGCAGGTGCTTACAGCATTTGAGGCGCAATTCGGCCACATGCTCGACGGATTGAAATGGGTGAATATGGGTGGCGGTCATCTTATGACAAAAGAAGGATATGACCGTGAACATCTGATTGGCCTTCTTACTGAGTTCAGAAAGCGACACAATGGCATAAAAGTGATACTTGAGCCTGGAAGCGCTTTCACCTGGCGCACTGGAGATCTTATTGTATCAGTGGTTGACACAGTCAGCAACCAAGGTGTTAACACTGCTATTATTGATGCATCATTTGCATGTCACATGCCAGATACGCTTGAAATGCCTTATCAGCCTATCATAAGCGAGAGCTGCAAAGAGGATACTCCCGGTGCCGAGCCATGGCGTCTGGGAGGCAATTCTTGTCTGAGCGGCGATTACAAGGGTGACTGGTGGTTTCAAAAAGGGCTTGTAGCCGGACAGCGTCTGACTCTTGAGGATATGAATCACTATACAACAGTGAAAACGACAATGTTCAACGGCATACAGCATCCGTCGATCGCACTTGTGACCAAGGATGGCAACTGGAAGTATCTGCGTCGTTACAGCTATGAGGACTACAAAAAACGGATGTCATGATGACTTCACCGCGATTTTCAGTTATAGTGCCTGTCTACAACCGCAGGGGAGAGATCGAAGATCTGCTTGCTTCGATTGTGGGTCAATGCGGTATTGATCCCAGCATTGTAGAGGTGATTATCGTAGAAGACGGATCGACGGAGCCTTGTGGAGATATATGTGACAAATATGCCGGAAACGGAGTAGATATCAGATATTATTATAAGGAAAACGAAGGCCGTTCGCCTGCACGAAATCATGGCATGGAGCGTGCGGAAGGAGAATGGCTCATTTTCTTTGATTCGGACTGTGTGGCGCCTGAAGATTATTTTGCACGCCTTAATAGCAACAAGTCACTTGATTTACTTGACTGTTTCGGTGGTCCGGATGCCGCACATGAATCTTTCAGTGACACACAAAAGGCCATAAATGTGGCAATGACCTCGTTTCTGACTACAGGTGGTATCAGAGGCGGCAAGATGAGCATGGAGAAATTTACTCCGCGTACTTTCAACATGGGATTCCGAAAAAATGTTTTTGAGAAAGTCGGAGGATTTCGGGAGATGTACAGCGAGGATATTGATATGAGCACCCGTATAAGAAACGCAGGTTTCCGTATAGGGCTGCTTCCTGATCAGAAAGTTTACCATAAAAGGCGACTGGACATGAAGAAGTTTTTTCGTCAGGTATACGTTTTCGGCAAATCAAGAATCACACTACATTTGCTTTACCCCGGGTCGATGAAAGCGGTACATCTGCTTCCTGCATTTTTTGTATTGGGAACGATCGCTATGTGTATATTTGCAATTGTATGGTCATGGCTATGGATTCTGCCTCTGGTTGCATATCTGCTTGCTGTAGGCATCGCGGCATGTGTTTCAAGCCGAAGTCTAAAGGTGGGATTGCTTGCCGTACCGGCAAGTGTGATTCAGCTTGGCGGATACGGGCTTGGTTTTATCAATGCTTTCACACAAAAAATACTACTCGGACGCGGACGTGACATAAAGGAGGAAATTGAAGCGCGTCGTGGAAAATAAACGAATAAATAACCAATCATAATACTTGGATGAGAATAAAGATATTGATGATAGCGGCTCTTGCCGGAGCGGCTGTCGCCAACGGTCAGGACTGGGATGATCCGACTCTCGACGGCCGCATGAGCTGCACCAGCATAATGGTGGGCAAGAAGGCCTCAACTGATGGATCGGTTATGACCAGTCATACTTGTGACGGGAACTATCGTACATGGGTCGATATCGTACCGGGGCAAATATATGACAAAGACACTACAGTTGCGGTTTATACAGGACGTATGCACACTGATTTGTCTACAGGAACACGCGGTATGGTAAAAGTAGGCGAGATACCGGAAGTGCGCCAGACCTACCGTTTTGTGAATACGGCATATCCATGCCTGAATGAAAAACAGCTTGGCATAGGAGAGACTACGATTTCGGGGCGCAGTGTTCTGCGCAATGAAAAAGGATTGTTTTATATCGAGGAGCTTGAACGTCTGGCATTGCAGAGATGCTCTACTGCACGTGAGGCAATCAAGCTTATGGACAAACTGACAAAGGAATATGGATATGGTGATGACGGAGAATGCCTGACTATAGCCGATCCAAACGAGGTGTGGCATTTTGAGATTTTCGGAGAAGGACCTGACAAAGTCGGAGCGGTGTGGGCCGCGGTGCGTATTCCTGATGATCATGTTGGTGTATCGGCCAATGTGCCCCGCATATCAACTCTTAATCTCTCGGACACCGCAAACTATATGGCTTCAGACAACGTATATGAAGTCGCGAAAAAGATGGATCTGTGGGATGGCAAAGGTGAATTCAAGTTCTGGAAAGCCTATGCTGGCGGCAATTACTTCGATGAGCCGAAAGCCTACAGTGTGAGAGAGTATTATATTCTCAACAAGATTGCTCCGTCACTTGGGCTAAATCAGGATATGGAGGAGCTTCCGGTAAGCGTGAAACCGGAAAAACAACTTTCTGTCGCCGATGTTATGTATCTTCTTACCGAGACTTACGAGGGGTCGGAGCTTGATCCTATCGCAAATATAAAAGTTACACGTAAAGCGCGTGGATCGGAAAAAGTCGACACAATTACAAGTCCTTATGCCAATCCATGGATGACAGGTGACATGCGAGCCATGATCAATGGTCTTAAGCCTGAGACTACAGCCGGACACCGTACGGTGGCAGTTCCCAATTGTTCATATTCGACCGTAATCCAGCTTCGTGACTGGTTGCCTGATGCGGTAGGCGGTGTGGCATGGCTTTCATTTGACAATCCCGGCCAAAGCCCGCGCATACCGGTATTCTGCGGCACTACAGAACTGCCGATGGCATTCAGTGTGTGTGGACAGTGGCGCAATGACCCGACGTCGATTGTCTGGGCATTCCGCGAGGCCAACAAGCTTGCGACGGTGAAATATGGCCAGACACGTGAAATGATGCGTAAAGGCTTTGATCATTTTGTGGACAAAGGTCAAGCGGAAATGCCCTATGTAGAGAGCCGGTATTCTTCAATCCTTACTGATAAGGGAGAAGCCGATGCCAATGAGTTTCTGACAGGATATACCCGTGATTTCGCCGGAGCAGCAGTCTCTTATTGGGATGAACTCGCCAAAAAGATGTGGGCTATGTATTGCAGAGCTTTCTGAGGAAAATAATGAGGTAAAACCAACGTATAGCCACGGACGTTTATAGAATCTGCCGTGGCATTTCTATGATACAAGAAATCAAAATATGATGAAGGTTATAGATTTTCAGAAATATGACTCGTTGATGAGTCTTTATATGGCAGAACTGCGTGACAGGAATATACAGAAAGATCCGATGCGGTTTCGTCGTAATCTTGAACGGATAGGGGAGATCATGGCATTTGAGATTTCACGAACGCTTCAGTATCGCGACTTGACCGTGCAGACACCACTTGCCGATGCAGAATGCCGTGTAATAGACCAGAAAGTTGTGCTGGCAACGATATTCCGAGCCGGATTACCGTTTCACCAAGGTTTTCTTAATTTCTATGACAGAGCGGAGAATGCTTTTATCTCAGCATACAGAAAATATAAAGAAAAGGGGGATTTTGAAGTCTGTACAGAGTATCTTGCGGCACCGGATGTAAACGGCAAGGTTGTGATCCTGTCAGATCCTATGCTTGCTACAGGCGTGTCAATGGAAATGTGCTGGAGAGCGCTTTTAAGTCATGGTACACCGGCTCATGTGCATATTGCTTCGGTTGTCGCGTCAAAGCAGGCAATAGATTATGTCAAGAATGTGTTTCCGTCGGAAACCACGACATTATGGGTCGGTGGAATAGATCCTTCACTCAACTCCCACTCATATATAGTACCTGGTCTCGGTGACGCCGGAGATCTGGCATTCGGCGAAAAACTTTAGATAATCTTCGGGTGTTTTAACTATGGATTTAAAATTTAAATTCTATGAAAACACCCAAAGAAAAAAAATCTATCAAGGGCACCCAGACCGAGAAGAATCTGGCAGTTGCCTACATGGCGGAATCACAGGCATATGCCCGCTATACATTTTATGCGCAGACGGCTCACAAGGAAAGTTATTTCCCTGTTGAGGAAGTGTTTAAAGATACCGCAGCCAATGAATTGCGTCATGCCAAAGTTTTCATGAAGTTTCTTGAAGGCGGCATGATCGAAGGGTTTGAGTGCTCAATGGACCATGCAATCCTGACCGGTACAGCCGACAATCTGAAAGCAGCTATCTGGGAGGAGAAAAATGAGGGCGTGAATGCCTATAAGCAATTTGCAGAAGTCGCTGTCGAGGAAGGATTCCCAGAAATAGCCTCACACTTCGAAGCTATAGCAGAAATTGAACAGCACCATATGGAACGCTTTGAGGCATGGCTGAAACATGTTGAAAACGGCACTGTATGGAAGCGCACCAAGAAAATTAAGTGGCAGTGTCTTGTTTGCGGCTATATATATGAGGGTAAAGAGCCGCTTAAAGAATGTCCGGCGTGTGATCATCCCTATCAGCACTATATGGCTCTTGACATTGAATAAAAGCAATTTGATATATATTATCAGCGGCAAGACTGGAAATTCTCGGTCTTGCCGCTGATTAGTTATGCCAGATAAAACACAGCTTAAGAAGTAATATATTTCAGGCGTTCATCAATTGCCTCGATCATTAGCTGAAGATGGCCCTTGAGTGTGCGCAGACGCTCGATCGCGCGGAATTTGTTGTCGACGTTCGATGGATTGCGCTTCAGTTCGGCCTGAGCGGCATCAAGTTTAAGACCTTTTTCTTTGACAAGAAAATAAAGTTTACGTATCTTCTCAATGTCGGATGCCGTGTAACGTCTACGTCCGGTAGGAGTGCGTGAGGGAGAAAGTATAGTAAACTGAGTCTCCCAATAGCGTAAAGTGGAAGATGGAATGTCGAGAAAATCGGCTACTTCCCCTATCGAATAATAAGTTTTATTCATAGATTATCAATCCATGACATGTGAGGCATTTTCTGCCTCATGAATGAGATCGTTGTACTGTTCAGGTGTCAGATCCTGAAAGTAGAACCTCACAGGATTCTGTGGCGTACCCTTAAACCGCACTTCATAGTGAAGATGTGGGCCAGTGGATTTACCGGTGTTTCCTACAAGTCCTATAAGGTCACCCCGCTTAATGTCCTGCCCTTTTTTTACCATGATTTTGCTCAGATGAGCATAGCGTGTCAGATAATCATAACCGTGATTTATGTCGATTGAATTTCCGTAACCTTGATTCCAGCCTGCATCTGTGACTTTGCCGTCTCCTGTGGCATAGACGGGAGTGCCGATAGGTGCTGAAAAATCCATACCCTCATGGAATTTTCCGGAACCATATACCGGATCAACACGGTAACCGTAACCTGATGCCATTTTTCTCAGTGATGATTCTGCGACTGGCATTATAGACGGTATGTGCATAAGGCGGTCCTGTTGCTCGGATGCGATTACGCGCAAAGAATCAAAAGACTGTATCTGTGAATATAACTGACGGTCGAGCATATCCATCTTGTTGTCTATTTCTGTAACAAGCCCGGCATCGTTGAGAGAATTCAGCTGTCGGAATACTGATGAGTTTTCAAGCCCGGCATATCTTCGTGAATCGGATATCGGTTCGGCCTGCATTATAACACGATAGAAGTTATTGTCGCGGTCGGCTATTGCTTCCATGACGGCTATCGATGCGTCGAGACGACGATCCAGATCGGTAAGTTGCTCCCTTAAATGTGTATTTTCTTCTCTCAACCGTTTCTCTCGCGGAAGATCTATCCAATAATATAACAGAAGTAGAATAAAACCTCCAATGCTCAGTCCTTCGAATGTCTGCTTTATGGCCGCAATAATACGTTGCCTGCGAGTGGGATAAACACGCTCGTAGGTTTCTGTAACAGTATTGAATCTATAATAAACTTTACGGCTCATATTTATTTTTCAGGCAAAGAACAAATTTAGTTGCCTATAAGGTCACCATAAAGTTAAATTTTTATAATCTTGAGCGATATATTTCCTAATATAGCTGCCGCTTCAGAGTAGGAGCTTTGAAAAGATCCGATGATCGATGAACATTTGGACAGAGCGAACATTTCGGCCGCACCGTCAATCATGCCTTGCAGTGTGGATCGGGATGCAGTCGCCGGAGAAGTAATTATATGCCCCGGAAACAATGTTTTAAGTCTTTCTTTTGTTGCATCGTCGTCAGTTGCAAGATAGAATCGGCAACCCGAATCAGAGGCAAGATATTGTCGAATGGTATCTTCAAACATTGACAACGGGCTGCTCTGTATGGAGTCGATATGGTCTGTGCGGCGAATGTGTAGTCCTGTTGGCTGTGCTCTGCCTGGTTCGGGATGCAACAATGCGCTGATTCTTTTCTCTACTTTTGCCGACGGACGGAACAGTGACCTGTAGAGTTCGGGGGTATAAGGATAGAACTCGTGACAGGTATCAACAAAAACAGAGCCCGATCTTACTGATCTGAAAAATGCATATACCGACTCCGGCTTAGCACCAATCAGATAGCTACGGTCCTGTTTACGTTCATCGCGCAGAGTGGACGAGTACCTCATGTTTTGCCAAAAAGTAGGCAGATAAAGATATTTGCCACGGTGTGGCAGATAGGCGAAATGACGTCGTGGCAGCTCCTTCAGTCTAAACGGGAGATTGTCGTCAAGAAAAAGATCGGAAAATGAAGCCGAAAGATCAGATGTCCTGATCCACACAACACACAGATTTGCACCTATACGGGCCGACAATGCCACTGCCGAGGCGATAGCCCGCATACGGTTGGCAAGTCCACCACGCGGGACAAGAGTGATTGAAACGTTCATTTCTGTATAAGCTTGATGATCCCCTTTGCTACTTTATGAGGCGCGTTGCCATTACCAAGGACCTTGCGCATGTCACGATACATTTCCTGCTGCTTTGTGTAATCATTTTTTCCTGGCATAACCCGGCTCAATGCGTCGGACACTGCCTCTGATGTGCAGAAATGCATCACAAGTTCCTTTACTACCTCTTGGCCCATTATGAGATTGGGAAGAGAAAAATATTTTACATTGAGAAGATTCCTGCCGAGCGAATAAACAATGCGTGATCCGGAATCGCGATATAGCATTACCTGAGGTGTACCTATCAATGCAGTCTCGAGAGTGGCAGTACCGCTTGTGACAAGCGCTGCTTCGGAGTGCGCTATAAGCTGTCCAGTGGCACCATAAAGTATACGTGTGCTACCACGAAGAGAATCATACAGATCTGCAGAAACAGTCGATACTCCTGCAATAACGGGTGTGTATTGCGGGAAATCGCTTACAGCGCGCAACATGATAGGAAGATTGGCTTTTATTTCAGCTGTCCGACTACCTGGAACCAATGCAATCCATTTTTTTCCGGAATCAAGATTGTGGCTCTGACTGAAACTTTCGCGAGACGGCAATGATGACATCATCTGATCTATTTCGCAGACAGACGGGTTACCGACATATTCTACATCCCATTTGTGGCGGCGTTGGAACCATCGTGGCTCAAAAGGCAGAATACAGAACATACGGTCAATAACCTTTTTCATTGTCGGCACTCGCCATTCTTTCCATACCCACACCTTTGGTGAAATATACCATACAACTGGAATACCCAAGGAATGGGCATAGGCTGCAAGCTTGAGGTTGAATGACGGGTAGTCGACCAATACAACTGCTTCAGGCCGCACACGTCTGATAGCTCTTTTTGCGGTCTCAAGCTGTGCCAGAAGCCTGGGAAGTGCAGAAATAACCTGAGAGATTCCCATGACCGACATTTCGGAGATGTGAATCAACGGTGCATTTCCGGCAACGGACATCATGTTGTCTCCGCCAAGATAGGCAAATCGTGCAGAGGGATCAAGCACATGTAATTCCTTCATCACATGAGAAGCATGCAAATCTCCCGAGGCTTCTCCCGCCGACACGAAATAAATCATCAGAACTCAGAGGTAAAGTGAAACCTTATTGACGGAAAATCCCCTTGTGCCATCTGCAGGACATAGTTGCTGTCGGCAAGAAACACATCGCGCCCTTCGCGGTCAACCGCCATAAACTGGTGCTTGCGGCGTTTGAAATTTGCAATAGCATTTTCATCGTCGCTTTCGATCCAACATGCTTTGTAAAGAGATATCGGTTCCCAACGACACTGTGCACCATACTCATGAAGAAGGCGATACTGTATCACTTCAAACTGCAGTTGACCTACAGTTCCGATGATTTTTCGACCGTTGAACTGGTTGACAAATAATTGTGCCACACCTTCATCCATTAGCTGCTGTATGCCTTTCTCAAGCTGCTTGGACTTCATGGGATCGGTATTCTCGATATATTTGAACATCTCAGGAGAAAAACTCGGCAATCCTTTGAAATGCAAATCCTCACCGGATGTAAGTGTATCGCCGATCTTGAATGTGCCCGTATCGGGTATACCCACGATATCGCCCGGCCAGGCTTCATCGACAATATTTTTCTTCTGAGCCATGAAAGCTGTCGGTGCAGCAAAACGGAGAATTTTACCACTACGTATGTGCTTGTAGGGCGCATTACGCTCAAATTTTCCAGAACAGATCTTGACAAAAGCTATGCATGAGCGATGGTTAGGATCCATGTTGGCATGAATCTTGAAGACAAAACCTGTAAAAGGCTCTTCGTCAGGAGTTATGCGGCGTTCGACTGCCTCAATCGGCTTAGGTGCAGGCGCAATCTCAACAAAACAATCGAGAAGCTCCTTAACGCCGAATGTGTTGAGAGCAGAACCAAAAAACACAGGTGCAACCTGCCCTTTCAGATAGGCTTCGCGATCAAATTCAGGATATACGCCATCGATCAGTTCCAGATCCTCACGCAACTGAGCAGCCTCCTTTTCGCCGACAGCCGCATCTACAGCCTTATCATCTACATTATCAATTTCAACACGCTCGCTGACTTTCTGCTTGTCAGGTGTGAAGAGATCGAGAGTATTTTCGTAGATGTTATAGACACCTTTGAATTTCTCACCTATGCCTATAGGCCATGACAGCGGACGGACTGATATTTTCAGTTCGGCTTCAAGCTCGTCGAGTATATCGAATGCGTCACGCCCTTCACGGTCAAGTTTGTTTACAAATATTATAACCGGGGTGTTGCGCATACGGCAGACTTCCATAAGCTTGCGTGTCTGCTGCTCGACACCTTTAGCGACATCGACAACGATAATCACGCTGTCTACAGCCGTTAGGGTACGATATGTGTCTTCTGCAAAGTCCTGGTGACCGGGGGTATCAAGAATGTTGATCTTGTAATTTCCATAATTGAATCCCATGACCGATGTCGCTACGGATATTCCGCGCTGTTTCTCGATCTCCATCCAGTCGGAAGTGGCAGTCTTCTTAATTTTGTTGGACTTTACAGCTCCGGCAATATGGATAGCTCCACCAAAAAGGAGCAGTTTTTCGGTGAGAGTTGTTTTGCCTGCGTCCGGATGGGAAATGATGGCAAAAGTGCGTCTACGCGCTATTTCGTCGGTAAGTGTTGACAAGGAGATTGTGGTCTACGTGATAGATTATTTCTTCTGTTCTTTTTCCCAGCTGTCTTTCAGTGCAATGGTGCGGTTGAAGACAAGATGATAGGGAGTAGAGGAGTAGTCAGGTGTAAAGTAGCCGATGCGCTGGAACTGGAATTTTTTATCCTTTTGAGCGTTTTGAGCGATAAACGGCTCTACTTTTACACCCTCGATCACTATGAGAGAATCGGGGTTAAGCATGTCGCGGAAATCACCCTCTTCAGCCGCCGGATTTTCAACAGCGAATAGGCGGTCATACATTCTTACCGTAGCGTCTACAGCTGTATCGGCGGCAACCCAATGTAGAGTGCCTTTGACTTTGCGCTGGCTTCCGGGTAGACCGCTGCGCGACTCCGGGTCATAGGTGCAGTGCAATTCTTTTATATTACCGTCGGCATCCTTCACCACATCCTCGCATTTTATTATGTAAGCACCTTTGAGTCTGACTTCTCCGCCCGGGAAGAGCCGGAAATATTTTTTCGGAGGATTTTCCATGAAGTCGTCGCGCTCAATATAAATCTCACGAGCAAAAGGCATTGAATGAGTGCCTTCTTCCGGATTTTCAGGGTTATTGTCCATCTCGACGGTTTCAATCTGTCCGGCAGGGTAATTGGTAATCACAACCTTGACTGGGTTTATCACAGCCATACCGCGTGTGGCTATACTGTTGAGATCTTCGCGTACAGCATGTTCGAGCAACGAAATCGAATTCAAAGCCTCATATTTCGTATAGCCTATCTTATCGATGAAGTTACGGATGGAAGCCGGTGTAAATCCACGACGGCGCATACCTGATATAGTCGGCATACGGGGATCGTCCCATCCTTCAACCAGTCCTTCTTTTACAAGCTGCAAAAGTTTGCGCTTGCTCATTACGGTATAAGTGAGGTTAAGACGATTGAATTCGATCTGACGCGGGCAATAGGTTTCGTCGGCCAACTCTTTCACGAAGTGCTCATAAAGAGGTCGATGCACTACAAATTCCAGTGTACATATCGAGTGGGTGACACCCTCGAAATAATCGCTCTGTCCATGTGCGAAATCATACATCGGGTAGACTTTCCATGTGGTGCCGGTGCGATGATGGGGAGTCTTGATGATGCGGTACATAATGGGATCACGGAAATGCATGTTAGGCGACGCCATGTCGATCTTTGCACGGAGCACGCGCGCACCCTCATCAAATTCGCCATTGTTCATGCGGATGAAAAGATCGAGATTTTCTTCCGGTGTGCGGTTACGATATGGACTTTCCTGTCCGGGGATAGTGGGAGTGCCTTTCTGCTCCGCTATCTGCTCGGATGTCTGGTCGTCGACATAAGCTTTTCCTTCTTTTATCAGTCGTACAGCGAGATCAAAAAGCTGTGGAAAATAATCGGAAGCATAATACTCTCGGTTACCCCAGTCAAATCCCAGCCAATGTATGTCTTCTCTGATTGAATCGACATATTCAACATCTTCTTTTACAGGATTGGTGTCGTCGAAACGAAGGTTGCAGGTACCTCCGAATTTCTCCGCCACACCGAAATCCATACAGATCGCCTTTGCGTGACCGATGTGGAGATATCCATTTGGTTCAGGCGGGAAACGTGTATTGAGACGTCCGCCGTTTTTGCCGGCCGCAAGGTCATCGGCAACAATCTGTTCTACAAAATTCAGCCCTTTTTTTTCGGCGCTTTCTTCCTGAGGTATGGTCGTATCTGCCATTGCAAGATAATTTATTTCCGGTTTTTTACTTATTGCAAAGTTAATAGAAATAGCGGCTTTGTACAATATCAACTATTGTAGAATTTCATCGCAGTATCAATACTGACTGCTATGGCAATTATACAGAACTGCGTTTTGCACATCATCAACGTTTTTCAACGTTGCCTTCGTAGAAATTCACGTAGGCTCGGTTCACCAGCCGTGTACCACCGGGAGTAGGGTAGTCGCCTGAGAAATACCAATCGCCCGGATGGGATTGAATGGCCGCATGGAGACCCTCAAGAGTCTGATAGACAATTTTTATCTCGGCATCGGCATGATCAGGACGTAACATGTCGGCGATTTTGTCGGAAATTTCCGCATCGGTAAACGGCTCATATATCATTTTCACACAATTGATCTGTTTGTCGGCCGGTTTATCGAGTTCAATCAGACATTGCTGGTAGACGTTCTTCAGTCTTTCTTCCATGCCTCGTTCTTTGAGCAGTGCGACAGCCGCACGAAAAGCAATGAATTCGCTCATACGGGACATATCGATTCCGTAATAGTCGGGATAACGAACCTGCGGAGAGGATGAGACTATAACTATACGTCGTGGATGCAGGCGGTCGAGCATTGAGAGAATTGATTGTCTCAGTGTCGTTCCGCGTACTATGCTGTCGTCTATCACCACGAGATTATCCACGCCGTTTTTAATGCATCCGTAGGTCACGTCATATACATGAGCGGCAAGGTCGTTACGTGATGTGCCTTCTGCTATGAATGTGCGCAGTTTGATGTCTTTTATCGCTACTTTTTCTACCCGCAGTCTTTGACTGAGTATATCGTCAATAGATTCGTGCGTCAGTGAACCATCGCATAATGCCACATGAAGAGACTCGGCTTTTCGGCGGTTCAGCTCACGTTCAAATTGCTCGCACATGCCTATAAAAGCGACTTCTGCCGTATTTGGAATAAATGAAAAAACCGTATTCTTCAGATCGTTGTCAATAGCTTTCAGAATACTTGGTATAAGTTGATGGCCAAGTCGTTTACGCTCCTGATAAATATCGGAATCGCTACCACGGGAAAAGTAGATACGCTCAAATGAACAGCGTTGGTTTTTACCCTCGCCAAGTATATCGAAAATTTCGATATCACCGTTTTTCCTGACTGTGATCGCACTGCCAGGAGTGAGTTCGCTGACCTGATTGCGTTTAATGTTAAAAACTGTCTGTATGACAGGACGTTCAGATGTAACAACCACTATTTCGTCATCATAATAATAGAACGCCGGTCGTATACCATGCCGGTCACGCATAGCAAACATGTCACCTGATCCTGTGGCTCCACATATCACAAATCCGCCATCCCAATCAGCCGATGCACTTTTGAGCACTGCCGACAGATCTATGTTGTCTTCAATTGCTGTCGTAAGCTCAGGGTTAGGCAGGTGATCGCGAAATTTGCGGTATTGGTTGTGGTTTTCTTTGTCGAGAGCATATCCGAGTTGTTCCAATAGTACTATGGTGTCGGAATAAAGACGAGGATGCTGGCCACTCTCAATGATCGACTTGAATACTTCATTGACGTTTGTCATATTGAAGTTTCCACATAGAAGCAGATTGCGTGATTTCCAGTTGTTGCGCCGCAAGAATGGATGCACGTAGGAAATACCGCTTTTACCGGTTGTGCTGTAGCGGAGGTGACCCATGTATATTTCGCCTATAAACGGCACAAATGACCGCACGTAATCAGAGTCGGATGTAGATAGATCTTCTTTATGCAGTCTGTCGCCTACCGCCGAAAAGATCTCAGATATAGCACCAGAGCCAAGCGCACGTTCACGGAACACATATTCATGCCCAGGTGTGGCATGAAGTTTCACTACTCCGATTCCTGCGCCTTCCTGACCCCTGTTGTGCTGTTTCTCCATGAGCAGATACAGCTTATCGAGACCATAGGTATAGGTTCCGTATTTTTGCTTGTAGTAGCTTAGCGGTTTTCTCAGACGCACCATTGCCACACCGCACTCGTGTTTGAGTTGTTCCACCTTAATATATTTAAAGTAATGAGGGTGTGTCATGATTACTGTCACACCCTCTGTTTCGGTTTATTACATGAAAAGTTCCGGCTGATTGTCCAGAAAGGTGTCAGCGTATAAACAGCAGCTCCCGATATTTCGGCAAAGGCCACATCTCATTGTCGACCATCAGCTCGAGAGTGTCGATGTGATCGCGTATTGCTTCCATGCATGGTACAACATTGTCGTGATAGGCAATTGCTTTCTCTCGTTCGCTTTTGATCTGGTTGGCTTCCTTGCGTGCCTGAATCATTTTGTCGACTTCATCACGTATTATTGTCATGTGTCCAGCCATCTTCTCTATGGAGTCAAGATCACCTGCAGAGATCTTTTCGCCCTGTTTCCCCGGGAAAAGGGTGCGAAGCTTCACGAGGTTGTCAACGAGAATAGACTGATAGCGGGTTGCCACCGGCAGCACGTGATTGAGCGCAAGATCACCGAGAACACGTGACTCTATCTGCACTTTTTTGGTATACATCTCCCATTTTACCTCGTTGCGAGCCTCGAGTTCCACTGAAGAGAATACTCCTGTACGAGAGAACATCTCAATGCTTTCAGGGCGAAGATAGGCATCGAATATTTTAGGAACGCTTGTCTCACAGTCGAGTCCACGACGCGCAGCTTCAGCTTTCCACTCATCGCTATATCCGTTTCCGTCGAAATGTATGTTCTGGGATTCAATAAGTATTTCACGTACTTCTGAAAGAATGGCGTGATTGAGATCCTCTCCGTCGGATATACGTTTTTGCACTTTGTCATGGAATGCTTCAAGCTGATCCGCTACAGCTGCGTTAAGAGCAATAAGTGCTGAAGCGCAGTTGGCGGAAGAACCTACTGCACGGAATTCAAAGCGGTTTCCTGTGAATGCAAATGGCGACGTGCGATTGCGGTCTGTGTTATCGACCATAATCTCTGGAATCTGATGCACTCCTATTTTCACGCCCTCTTTTCCTGCAAAATTAAGAGACTCGTCACCATCGATTATGCGCGTGAACAGATCGGATAGCTGACGTCCTGCAAATACCGAAATGATTGCCGGAGGAGCTTCATTGGCACCGAGACGATGGGCGTTTGTGGCAGATGCTATGGATGCCTTGAGAAGGCCGTTGTGACGATGTACGGCAGCCATCGTGTTTGCTACAAATGTGACAAACTGCAAGTTTTCTGCCGGAGTTTTTCCAGGAGCAAAAAGCAATGTGCCTGTATCGGTACCAAGGCTCCAGTTGTTGTGTTTGCCTGAACCGTTTATCCCTGCAAACGGCTTCTCATGGAACAGGACACGGAAATTATGGCGACGGCCAACCTCTGTCATTAGCGACATGAGAAGAAGATTGTGGTCGTTGGCGAGGTTAGCCTCCTCGAATATAGGTGCAAGCTCAAACTGGTTTGGCGCCACCTCGTTGTGACGGGTCTTCGCAGGTATGCCAAGACGATGTGCCTCGATTTCAAGATCAAGCATGAATGCTTCCACCCGCTTTGGTATAGATCCGAAATAATGGTCTTCGAGCTGCTGGTTTTTGGCGCTTTCATGTCCCATAAGCGTGCGTCCGGTCAGCACAAGATCAGGTCGTGCAGCAAAAAGAGCTTCATCGACAAGGAAATATTCCTGCTCCCATCCAAGATAAGAGCAGACATGTTTTACAGCCGGATCAAAAAGCTGAGCTACTTTTGTGCCAGCACGGTCTACTGCATTGAGCGCACGCAGCAGGGGAGTCTTGTAGTCAAGAGACTCTCCCGTATAAGAGATGAATATTGTTGGAATACAAAGTGTCTGATCGACAATAAATGCAGGAGAAGAGATGTCCCAAGCTGAATATCCGCGGGCTTCAAAAGTATTACGTATTCCACCGTTAGGGAAACTTGATGCATCGGGTTCCTGCTGGACGAGTAGCTTGCCGTTGAACTCTTCAACAACACCGCCTTTACCATCATGCTCTATGAATGCATCGTGCTTTTCTGCTGTTCCGTCAGTAAGCGGATGAAACCAATGAGTGTAATGGCGGGCACCATTGTCGATTGCCCAACGCTTCATGCCTGCCGCAACGCTATCGGCAAGATCACGAGGCAATGGCTCTTTCATGTCTATTGCCTTCACAAGGGCATCGTAAGTGTGCTTAGGAAGGTACTCAAACATCTTCTGTCGGTTGAACACAAGTGAGCCGTAGTAGGTTTCAGGTCTCTGGGAAGGGATGTCAATATGGACGGCCTTGCGTGCCATTGCCTCTTCTACCGCTTTGAATCTTAGATCAGACATAGTTTAATATATGTGATGAATTTACCTTTTTATCGATGGATAATGAGCGAGGGTTGCACCTGAACGCGCAACCCTCGTCGTGTTATATTTTTAAAGCTGTGATACGCTCGACAGCTTCTGTTGTCGCTTCGTGGCTGCTGAAGGCTGTCAGTCTGAAATAGCCTTCTCCCGAAGGACCGAATCCGACTCCGGGCGTTCCGACAACTTTTGCATCGTGTAGCAGACGGTCGAAGAACTCCCAGGAAGAAAGACCGTCGGGAGTCTTAAGCCATACATAAGGGGCATTTATACCACCGAACACTTCAATGCCAATGCTCTTGAGCCCTTCGCGAAGCATTGAAGCATTTTGCATATAGTAGTCGATTGTTGCACGTATCTGTTCTTGTCCACGTGCGGTATAGATTGCAGCTGCGCCACGCTGCACGAGATATGACGCACCGTTGAATTTGGTTGTCTGACGGCGGTTCCAGAGAGGATTCAGGTAAACATCGTTACCATTAGCATCGATACCTTTGAGTTGTTTCGGGACAACAACATATCCGCAACGGAGACCTGTGAATCCAGCAGTCTTTGAGAAACTGCGAAACTCAATCGCAACCTCCCTCGCACCTTCTATCTCATAAATCGAATGAGGCACATTGTCTTCGCGTATATAGGCTTCATAAGCCGAGTCAAAGAGTATGAGAGATCCATTGACCCGAGCATAGTCTACCCATACTTTAAGCTGGTCGCGTGTGAGTGTTGTGCCGGTTGGATTGTTGGGATAGCAGAGATATATGATATCGGGACGGCGCTCAGGCAATGCAGGTATAAACGAATTTTCGGCCGTACACGGCATATAGACAATATCGCTCCATTTCTGCCCGTCGAATTCTCCGGCTCGACCGGCCATAACATTGGTGTCGACATATACAGGATAAACCGGATCGGTTACCGCAATGATATTGTCTACTGAAAGAATATCGCCGATATTGCCGGTGTCGCTTTTCGCACCGTCACTCACAAAAATTTCATCAAGCTCAACATGAATACCACGCTTCTCATAGTCGTTCTCCGCTATGCGTGAACGCAGAAAGTCGTAACCTTGCTCTGGACCGTAACCATGAAAGGTTGTAGAGTCGGCCTGATCATCTACAGCATTGTGAAGAGCATCGATGGCAACAGGAATTATAGGACGTGTCACGTCACCAATACCCATGCGTATGATCTTGGCGCTTGGGTTTTCTTTCTGGAATGTATTTACACGGCGTGCGATCTCAGTGAAGAGATACGTTGCCGGTAGTTTGCAGTAGTTATCGTTGACTTTAAACATTTATGTCGATAGATTATTTTTGACGTGTATAAGTGCCTGTAAAAACAGTGGTAGCTCCACCGGTCATATATACGTGGTTGTTATCGGGATTCCAGAAAATTCTGAGATCACCTCCGAGAAGATGTATTGTTACATTGCGTCCGGTGCGTCCGGTGGTGATTGCCGCAACCGCAGTAGCGCATGCGCCAGTTCCGCAGGCCATTGTCTCGCCACTGCCGCGTTCCCACACTCTCATTGAGATTTCTGAAGGAGATATGATTCTTGCAAACTCAATGTTGGCACGATCAGGCCACATCGGATGCATTTCAAGTTCACGTCCGGTCACATGCACATCAGGTGTATCTTCCTCATAGAATATCACTCCATGCGGATTTCCCATAGACACTGCCGTGACAGCAAGATTTCCACCTGTCAGGGTCTCTACCTGCGCCTCGATCATTTTTTCGGAACCATATTTCACAGGTACCTGAGCGGCAACAAGAACAGGCTCACCCATATCAACTGTGACTTCAATTATTTTTCCGTCGTTACCCGGGATAAGTCTGAGGTACTTTATGCCTGAATTTGTATCGACCGCAATATCGGTTTTAGAGGTCAGTCCATTGTCGTAGACATATTTTCCGACACATCGTATGCCGTTTCCACACATCTTTGCCTCTGAGCCGTCGGCATTAAAAATACGCATCTTGAAATCCGCCACATCTGACGGAAGAATAAGAATTATACCGTCGCCACCTATACCGGTGTGTCGGTCGCTCATTTCTATAGATAGCTCTGCGAGACGATCAGGGGTGTGATTCATGCAATCGATATAGACATAATCGTTGCCTATACCGTGCATCTTGGTAAATTTGATCTCTTCCATGTATTTGAGGAGAAATTGAACCGTGAAAGCTATTATGCGCTTTATCGGATGCAAATATAATCATGTTTTTTATAAATTTGCTCTTAATTAAACCATATTTTATGCGAATAATAAGAGGAAAATATGGGCGACGTCGTTTTGATGTTCCTAAAAACATAACGGCAAGACCCACGACCGACTTTGCGCGGGAGAATATATTTAATGTGATCGAGAATATGATCGATCTTGAAGATGGAACTGTGGCTCTGGATCTTTTTGCAGGCACCGGAGCAATAACATGGGAACTTGTGTCGCGAGGATGCACCAAGGTGACTTCAGTGGAACAGGCTCCTGTGCAGTGCCGATTTATTACAGAAGTGAAAAATAAACTTGGAGATGATGTGATGACATTGATTCGCGGCGATGTTTTCAAATTTATAAAAACGGTGAAAACGCCTTATGATATCGTTTTTGCCGATCCTCCTTACGATCATCCTCAATTTGAGACGCTTCCAGGATTAGTCCTGTCTTCGGGCGCTGTGAAACCGGGAACTCTTTTTATACTTGAACATTCATCCAAGCGTGATTTTTCTGAGTTGCCCGGCTTCATCGAAAAACGTGTATATGGGAGTGTGAATTTTTCTATTTTCCGTATTCCCGAGTAAGTTCCCTTATTATTCCTGAGAAAGTGAGGCATCTACAAGCGTGAATCCGGCAGAGCGGAGATCATCCCAATATCCAGGGTAAGATTTTTTTACCACTTCTGCATTCCGGATTATAATACCTGGAACAAACAATGCAGTAGGAGCAAAAGCCATAGCCATGCGATGGTCGTCATAGGTATCGATTTCAGGAACCTGTGAAACAGGCATACGTCGTCCATCCCAACGCAGTGTGTGGTCGCCTTCCACTTCAAGAACTATGCCATATTTAAACAGTTCGTTGCAGAGAGCTTCAATACGGTCTGTTTCCTTGATACGCAATGACGACAAGCCTGTGAGACAGAATGGCAAACCAAGCATAGCGGCTGTTACAGCAACAGTCTGTGCAAGATCGGGTGTTTCTGTCATGTCTAAATCAATGCGCGAGTAAACTTCCGGACTGGGAGTGAATTCCGCCGCATTCTCCATGTCTTCGGATTTCAGACATATAACCCCCATACGCTCAAAAATTTCAATGGCGGCACTGTCACCCTGAATACTGTCTTCTGTCTTTAATCCAGGCAATGTGACAAACCCTGCTGAAATTGCAGATATTTCAGCCCAATAAGAAGCTGCGCTCCAGTCTCTTTCACACTCTACAGCGCTATCTGTGCCGGAATACACCCCATTGGGAATATCTATAACAGACAAACCTTCCAGATCAACCTCAATTCCACGCCTACGCATCATAGCCATCGTCATTCTGATGTAGGGGAGAGATATTATTTCACCCTGAAGTTTTATGCGAAGACCAAGCGTCATGGTTGGTGCGACCATCATGAGCGCAGAAATAAACTGTGAACTTATATTTGCGGGAAGCGATATTTCCCCTCCCTTCAAGCGGGTTCCGGTGATTTTAAGAGGCGGATATCCATTTTCACCGGTATACTCAATTGAAGCGCCACATTGCCGCAAAGCATCGACAAGCGGTCCGATAGGGCGACGGCGCATTCTTTCTGATCCATCAATCACTACCTCGCATCCTGGAGTCGCTGCGTAATATGCCGTGAGAAAACGCATAGCAGTACCGGCAGCCCCGATGTTTACTGTACCATTTCCTGATAAATGGCCATTAAGAGCATTGACAATAGCCTCTGAATCATCACAATCAGCTACGGGAGGCATAGTATTATCGTCTGGGGTGAGAGCATGTAGAATCAATGCCCTGTTGGCAATACTTTTGGAAAGAGGAAGTGATATGCATGCTTCCAGCATATCCTCTGGAGGGAAAATGCGATAGTCCATACAGTTATATATCAAGAGTTTAGCGCTTTAGCAATTTTTTCAAGTGCAGTTTGAAGAATATGACGTGGACATCCGATATTGAAACGCATGAATCCTTCGCCTTCCTGTCCGAAAATAAAACCATTGTTTAGAGCGAGGCCGGCCTGGTCTACAAAAAATCGGTCAAGCTTGTCATGAATGGACATTTCTCCGGGATATATTCCGCGACAATCAAGCCACGTAAGAAAAGATGCCTGCGGCCTCACTGCCTTGATTGACGGAATTCTGGTCTTTAGATACTCTTCAAGGAAAAGTTGATTTTTCTCCAGATATCCGATCAGCTGGTCGAGCCACTTGTCACCATTTTCGTAGGCTGCAATTGTAGCTGTGACGGCAACAAAAGTAGGTGCGTCAAATTCATTTCCAGCCATCCAGGAAAAGAAAGAATCCCGCATCTCTTTGTTTTTGATCACAACCCACGAACTTACAATACCAGCAATGTTGAATGTCTTTGAAGGAGCACCGAGTGTAATCGAAATTTCTTCGGCTTCAGGGCTTACCGATGCAAAAGGAATGTGTCTCGTACCCCAAAGCATGAGATCTTCATGTATTTCATCGGAAATCACCTTAACTCCATGGCTGTGACAGATTGACGCAACCTTTTTAAGAGTATCGGAATCCCATTGTATGCCGACCGGGTTGTGAGGATTACAGAGAATCATCATCTTAGGCTTATGTTCAATGATTTTTTTCTCAAGATCCTCCAGATCCATCTCATAATTACCATCGGCAAGACGTCGCAGGGGGTTGTGCACAAGGTGACGTCTGTTGGCTTCAGGAACAAATGTAAAAGGATGATATACCGGCGGCTGAATGATTATTTTGTCACCGGGCTGAGTAAAATGGTTTACAATAAATCCGATAGCCTTTACAACTCCGGGGACAAACGATATTTCATCCCGCCCGACTTTCCAACCGTGACGACGCACAAGCCAATTAATGATTGACTGCCAGAATTCTTCAGGAACCGAGCCATAGCCATATATAGGATGAGCTATGCGTTTTTGTAAAGCATCGGTTATTTCAGGCTGTACCGGGAAGTCCATATCGGCAACCCAGGCAGGCAACAAGTCTGCCCTGCCATAACGCTTTTCAAGTTCGTCATATTTGACACAGTCGGTCCCACGACGGTCAATATAGGTATCGAAATCGTATATCATGTTGCTTTAGTCTTTTGAATTGATAAGTGCGACAGCTGTAGCTGCTATGCCTTCACCTCGGCCTGTGAAACCGAGATGCTCGGTTGTAGTGGCTTTAACCGATACCGCATCTGACGGTATTTCAAGATCCTTTGATATGTTGTCAATCATGGCTTGTATATAGGGCCGCATTTTGGGCGCCTGAGCAATGACAGTAACATCGACGTTGCCGATAGTGTAGCCAGCGTTGTGCAGCAAATCTCTGACGGCACGTAGCAGCAACCGTGAGTCGGCACCTTTGTAATGTGGATCTGTGTCGGGGAAGTGATAGCCTATGTCGCGAAGTGCGGCGGCGCCAAGAAGAGCATCCATAAGCGCATGTAACGCCACGTCGGCATCACTATGACCAAGCAATCCTAAATCATAGGGAATCTTTACACCACAGATCCACAAATCTCTATCGGGCACAAGACGATGCACGTCATATCCTTGTCCTATCCTGAACATGTATCAGTTTTTTTGAGTGTTTTCTTTTTCGAATGGCCAGCAAGCTGTTTCTTCTGCAATTTCCGGTATAGTGGAGGAGTAGTAAACCGGATCCTTGCCTTCTTTGAGTTGATGGCGATAATCGGCAAGCAGACGCATGGCGTACTTACCAAGAAAAAGCAGTGCCATGATATTGCAGAGAGTCATCATCCCCATTGTTATGTCGGATATTGCCCAAACAAATTCCAATGTCGACAATGCACCAACCATAACCATAGTCCCGACAATGATCCGGAACGGATAAATGATACTACGGCTCTGATGAATGAAATTCAGATTGGTTTCTCCGTAATAGTAGTTGGCGATAATGCTTGTCATAGCGAAAAGATATACCGCTATAGCGATAAACCATGTGGCAGCTTTGCCGACCTGAGTCTCAAGGGCGTATTGGGTAAGTTCGATTCCGGTAAGCCCGCAGTCAAATACTCCGCTGCAAAGAATGATGAATGCTGTTGCCGTGCACACAAGAAGAGTGTCGGTATAGACTCCAAGTGTTTGTATGAGGCCCTGTTTTACAGGATGACTGACTGCTGCAGTCGCGGCTGCGTTTGGAGTAGACCCTTCACCCGCCTCATTACTGAAAAGACCTCGTTTTACCCCGAGAATCATTGCCATGCCGAATGTCCCACCCATAGCCTGATCAAAACCAAAAGCATTGGAGACTATAAGTTTCATAACTGCTGGAAATGCCGTGATATTGGCAATGATTACATATATTGCAAGCAGAATATACATCAAAGCCATTATCGGGACAATAATCTGGTTTACTTTGGAAATACGCTGTACACCACCGCAAATGACAATAAGAGTCAGTGCCGTAGTGGTGATCCCCATCCATAAGGCCGGAATCCCGAATGCGCTCTCGAAAGCAACTGTAATAGTATTGGCTTGCACCGTGTTGAATGCCAATCCGAATGTAAGGGTTATAAGTATGGCAAATGTCCACGACCACCATTTTTTGCCGATTCCTTTCTGTATATAATAGGCAGGACCACCACGAAAAGAATTATGTCCTTTTACTTTGAACAACTGCGCGAGAGTGGATTCGACGAATGCATTTGCTGAACCTATAAATGCGACCACCCACATCCAGAACACCGCTCCAGGGCCGCCTAATACTATGGCAATTGCCACTCCTGCAATATTACCGGTCCCTACACGGCTCGCAAGAGAAAGCGTGAATGCCTGAAACGAACTTATAGTGTGACCAGGCTTATCATGAATGTTGGGATTATTGTGGCTTTTACCTGATTCAAATAGCAACCGCAACATTTCAGGAATCATCGAGAACTGTACTCCCCGGGACCTTATCGTGAAATAAAGAGCAGTGCCAAGTAGCACGCCAACCATCAGGTAAGTCCAAAGCCAATCATTGATAAGTTCTATAATTTTCATCTTATTGAGTCGGGAAAAGTCGGTTCAGGCAACAACCGTGTCGTATCGGCTGGAATCGATTTATTCTTGTCTTTTTTTCTAAATTTTTTCAAGAACGAAAGGAAATTGTCAAAGTCGTGTCGCAAAACAATACCTACACCCTGGGTCGTGGTTGCAGTCTTCACATAATAATTACGGTCATTATAACGGTTATAAGCTTTCAGACGCAGTGTGCCACGACGGTTTAATAGATACTCTATATCAAAGTCTCCTATAAACTGATTGTTGTTTAATGTGTTGTCGCGGTATCCGAAATTGCCGTTGAACAGCAATCGGTTGTTTAACAACTGACTTGACAAAGCAAGATCAACTTCAAGATCCGAAAAATCGCCTTTGTCGCTGCGGAAGTTTGGTGCAATACTCCATTTGTCATTTATCTGTCCGAGTATATTGGATAACTGGGACGACAAAGTGGAAGAAGCCACCGAAACAAGTTCGTTGCCACGTGTAGCACCCACATAGTCGGGTGTATAAAAGCGGCTTAAAGCAAGCAGATAGATTATCTGCCGGTTCATCATTTCATCTGTTGACACAATGCTTTTGACCTTACGGTAGGTATCGGAAGGGAGTGTCGGAAATTCAAGATCAAATGCAATGTCAGGTTGCTGAAGGTCTCCTGTTACTTTGAGAATTGCATGAACCGGAACATTTGTACGGTTAAGATCCCGATCCTGAAGGAAAGATTCATCGAGATCGCTCAGATTGGCATTGAGGGCATATACAGCGGTAATATCGAGTACAGCAGAGAATGGATCTCCTGTAAAAGCAATAGAGCTTCCGTCGCGTATCGAAAAATCTTTTATTATTATATCCTGAAGAGTGAAGTTATATGATCCGCGTTCAAGCGTATATGTGCCATACATGCGTAGCTCTTCATCGGTAGAGCCGTATTGCATTCTGATTGTACCGGACCCGAATGTGCGGATGCGGTCGCCACCGACAGGATCCATGACAATGACAAGTTGTGCCTCTGGTGTCATGGTCACACTGAAGTCCATATCGTAGCGCGACGCGCCGGCCTCCTCCTTTTGAGCAAGCTTTTTGCGCAGATCACGCACAAGTGCAGGTGTCGGGTTAGCGACAATAGTGTCAGCAACTTCAAGCAAATCACGGTTGCGGAATGTGATAAATGAGTATTCACCGGCTTCCTCAATATCAGATAGAACAAATGTGAATACCGATTGGCTTGCAGTAGACATATCAGCTGTTATATTTACCCAGCCTGGACCGCCTTTCACCGCCGCCTTTCCGTTGGCGAAAACACGTCCATACCAATCGGGATTCCGTTTTTCGGTCTCGTCATAGACAAGCGTGTGATTTGCATCGGTAATATTAAATTCAAACTCCGGTGCCTTGAAAAATGTGTGTTTCACATAGCCATTGAGCATAGCAGTATTATTATACTCATCGCGCAATGTGATATTGTGCAGATCGATAAGTCCAGGCGTAATTATGACAGAATCACTTGCAGTGTACCATGTGTTGGTGAAATCAATTTTCATGCGGATGCTGTCGGCATGAAGTCGTCCTTCAAAGTCAATATATTTAAAATTGCCCCAAAGATGAGCCTGACCGGAAGCACGTCCCTGTACGTCAGACGTAAATGCTTCCATAAAGGGTTTTAGAAATCCTATATTAATTTCTTTTGCATCAAACGAGATATCAAGAGAATCATTAAGCGGGAATATAGCACCGTCGATTTTAGACATCTTTCCGTTGGGCTGGTCTATATCGGCACTAAGTGTTATCGCCCGGCGTTCTCCGTCCCAGCTACTTTTTACTATCGCATTTCCAAGTACTGTCGCATTATAACTTATGTTTTTCACGTCAAGACCCGAAGTTGTGAAATGTGGCTCCGGTGACAGAAGTGCAGATGCTGTAAATGTACCGGTAGCATCACCACCGATACGAGCCTTGTCGATGCCGAGTGACTCAAAAATATAGTCAAGATTGACATTGCTAAGATCTATTTTTAGCCTGTCGTCGGCAGATGATGACACAGCCCCGTCAATTCTGACAAACTGCCCGTATCGGCTTACGTTAAGATGATCGACAATAATACGCTCCTTACCATAAGCGGTAACCGAAGAAGGAGCTACTGTCCACACAGTATCGTTGAACTCCATCTCTCCAGGAAGTATATTCACAGTTGTAATCAATTGACTGTCATCCAGCCGTGACAAACCGGTGGAAAAGCCAATCTTTCCCTTATATGCTCTTTTTCGGTCTATACTCCAGTTGATTGATGTGTGTGCACTGTCAGAAACAAGGGTATTGTCAATATTTATAGACATCAGACCATCTTTTGTCGGGACTTTTGTCTCAGCTGTCAGTACAGCCAACGCTGTATCGCTATTGAATTTAATAGAAGTATTTTCAATGAGTTTGTTTCCCTGTCTGATGTATGGGGCATCTATTTCGAGCGACGCTGTAAGGTTTGAACCGTCGACATGCCCTGAAATCATCATTGGATACATAAGACTTGCTGGCAATCGGAATGTATCGGCAAAAGATTCGGTTTCTTTGATGCTTGCCGATATGGAGAATCTATTTTTTGAAATATTGTCGCTTCCATGCAGAGGATTGAATAGCGAAGGCAATTTTTTTGCTGCAATTGCCTGAAGCGTAGCCGGGATTGATGCGACATCATAGCTACCTGCAAGATCAAGATCGACAAAATCGCTCCTAAGTTTTATTTCTCTGGATTCAGATTCCCCGGATGCAGTGAGTACAATCGAATTAATACCAAGCAGACATGAACCTATAGAATCAGTGAGACGTATGTTTCCAAATGTACACACTCCTTCGACATCATTCAGACTTGATCCGCTCATTCCAGCAATCATACGGCCTGAATATGAGATATCGTCCCGTTTTTGCTTGATTCCAAGGGCCGACGGTGAGAAGTTCACAATTTCCGCCCTTATGTCAGAATGGTTTATATGTTTGTTTTTATATTTTATTTCTCCGGAGGCATTCATATCCAGAACTGAATTTGGAGAAATGACTGAAAAATTCAAATAAGAATTGTCTCCGGATGCATTAAGTTTTAAATTTTCAAGTGTTGTATACCCAAGTTGCAAGGATTTCACGGCAACAGCAGCATTACCCTTGATGTTATTGTCGCCTGATAGTACAAAGTCGGTTGTTATTTCACCATTTGTACATCCGAATTTATTATCAGTAAGAAGTTTTCCGAGATCAATATTATCCCAGTTGATTTTAGAGTCGATCGATATCGGTAAGATTTCATTGTTGTCAGAAGATCTGACAACACCATTTATCACGCAATCTACTTTTCCGCATTGAGTCGCTGTATTGAGTTTTGCAGACATATGTTTATCGGCAATGGAAAGATTACCTTTTACAGAAATCAGCCCAAGCCGGTTCAACCATGATGCATCAGGAATTCTGTCTTTAATAATCCTTTGTATGTCGGCTCCCATTGCGACAACCGAAAGATTTTTGATACTTGCATTCAGCGATTCAAGCGATGAAATACCGGTTGCATTTCCCTCTGCATTAATGGAAATGTGTGGTGTAATAGATGTAATGCGCAGTTTATCAAGAGAAATACTGGATGTAGAGGCTGTCAGATCAAGAGCGATATTAAGGCGCCCGTTTATTTTTGCAAGTAATGGACTGAATGAAGATAAATCAGACGGATTTAAGTAACTTTGTGATAACAGGCTTATTTTTACTGGATTTCTTGAAATTGACTCATGCCAATTACGGGTAGAGTCAAGAGGTATAGAAATGTCGTTGAACTTGATGTCGGAATTTGGAAGCGCTATTGAAAAATTGGAAATGGAAAGTGTATCGGAGAGTAATGAGAACTTTCCATGAAGATCAGTAACCGTAAATCCAGCCCTCTCTGAAAAAGTGATACGGAACAATTCGGCATTGAAAGATTTATCACTGACAACCGGAATTGTCACATCTGCATTGATATTGTAAAGTGAAATATGATTCTTATCGAAATTCCCGTGCTGAAGGGTCGGAGCCGAAAGGATATCATAGGAAAATGCACATTGACGTAACACGACTGTATTTATGCCGAGTTCGATATTTGTTTGTTTTTTATTGTCTTTATCAGTTTTGAACTGTCTGATTATTCGTGATATATTAATAGGGGAGTCCTGATCTTCACGGCTTATATGTCCGTCTAAACCAATGACTTCAGCATAGTTTACTACAAATTTCCCCCGAAAGACAAGGTCAATAAGGTTTATTCCGGCTCCCAAACGCGAGATTGTCACTGCATCCCGGCCTTTGTCGTCGGCAATTTTTACATTAAAAAGAGTTACACGGTTAAATGGACTAAAGGCTAAATCACCTATAGACACCTCGGTAGAAAGAAGCTTTGACAGCTCTTTTTGTCCTATATCACGCACCTCTTCCTGCACATTTGGCAGGGAGAGGGCGATATAGAGGAGTGCAGGAATACCTACGGCACATAAAATGGTCGTGACAAGTACCGCTCGAAATACACGATATATTCCTGCTGCTAAATTCATTTAAAAATCAAAGGAAAAGATAATCGTACTTGGACATGAGTGCATTGAAACGCTCGTCGGATCGTAACGGTGCAATGTTTATACGGGCATCGGAATTAAGTTTCCAGTCATATGCGTTGGCATAGCCGTGTGTAAGGGATTTCTCCATACACCTGAAAGCATTGTCCTTATCTCCGGCCTGCGCATAATAGCATGCTCCATAATAGTTGAGTATGCCGTCGTTGTCAGGTTGAGCGAGAATAGACTCAATCCATGCATCACCCGTTTTACGGTCACCTGCAAAAAGAGCAGCAAATCCACGGAAAGAACGCACATCGTTTTCAGGGTATTCCAGATCAAGGACACGTTTGTACACGGCAACAGCAGCATTGGACTGTTTCATGAAATCATTGAGAGCCCATGCACGGAGCATGAAATACCATGCATTGGTATCATCGTTGACCATTGCCTCTCCAAACCTCTCGGCAGCTTCCTGATATTTTTTCTCGCTTATAAGACAGAGGCCTTCCTCAACCATAGCATTGTTGTCACGCGGATCTTTTTTAACTGCTTTCTGCGCAGCTTCAAGCGCAAGCTCTGATTCTCCCATAGCACGACGAATGCGCGCAAGCGTCACATAATACGGTGCATTGTCATCGGCAAATCCTATTGCAAAGTTGCACTCTTTGAGAGCTTCAGGATACTTTCCGAGTGCAAGGTTGCACTGAGCCATTGCGTCGTAAAGACCGGGATAGTTATAAAGATTCTGGTCAATTATCGTATGGAAGTCGGTAAGCGCTGCCTGATAACGATAATGAGACATCGCAATTGTCGCACGCAGATAGTAGAAAAGAGCCACATTAGGCGCTGTGCGTATCGCGGAGCTTAGGCCGGTCATAGTAGCCGTATAATCGGTATTACCCATGATTACAAGCTCCTGGATTGCTCTTGAATTGCCTTGATTGATTGAAATCGCAACAAGAAGATCCTCTACGGCGCCTGCATTATTATTCATGATCTTGCGCACGCTTGCCCTGCGTATGTAACTTTCTGCCGAAGCCGGTGCCAGATCCACGACCTCGTTGATGTAATCGTTTGCAAGGCCGAAATTATTTTCACGCGCAGCAATACGTGCGAGTCCAATAAGTGCCTCAGCACTACGGTTGTTGATGCGCTGTAGTTTCTTGTAATTGGCTTTTGCCGATTCAAAATCATTGGTCTCATACTCACAGTTTGCAATCTCGTAGATTGTCACATAGCTCGTCGGATCAAGCTCAAGAGCTTTTTTGAAGTCAGCAAGAGCCTCTGCGTATCTTTCGGTCATATAGTAGATGTTTCCACGCAGACTGTACTCTTGAAAAAGAAGAGGTTTCTCTATTGCAGGAGTGTATTTTATCGCGTTGTCGACATCGGAAAGTGCACGTAGATACTGGTCGTGTTTGTAGTACTCGCTTGCTCTCTTGAAGTAAGTCTCATAATCCTGTGGATTGGCAGTAAGAACCTGCTCATAGACTTTCATCATCGCCTGAGTGACAGGATCAAGCGGAGCGGTCTGGGCGGCCACCGATAGTGATCCGGTCAGACAAATAGCTGCTATCAGCGCTTTCAGTTTCATGCTGAATGACTTATTTGTTTATTTTATTTATTGTTTCTCTTAGTATTGTCAATCTTTCAAGTAACCCGGACACAAGATCAAGCCTCAGCATATTGGCACCATCACTTTTGGCCTTTGATGGTTCCGGATGTGTTTCCATGAAAAGGCCATCGGCACCTGCAGCTATACCACAACGGGCTATAGTCTCAATCATATCCGGACGACCTCCGGTTACACCAGCAGTCTGGTTAGGCTGCTGTAACGAATGCGTCACGTCGAGTATCACCGGACAGCCGTTTTTTTTCATTTCAGGAATCCCCCTGAAATCAACAATAAGATCCTGATAGCCGAATGTCACGCCACGTTCGGTAAGTGCAACTTGCTCATTTCCGGCATCAATAACCTTCTGTACTGCATATTTCATAGCCTCAGGTGATAGGAACTGTCCTTTTTTGATATTTATCATTTTTCCTGTCGATGCTGCAGCTACAAGTAAATCAGTCTGACGGCATAAAAATGCCGGAATCTGGAGAATATCGACATAATCAGCTGCTATTCCGGCTTCTTCAGCAGAATGAATGTCGGTAACAACCGGGATAGAAAAAGTATTTCTTACTTTTTTAAGTATCTCAAGAGCTTCCATATCTCCGATTCCAGTAAAGGAATCGATACGCGAACGATTGGCCTTACGGTAACTACCTTTGAATACATACGGGATATTAAGCCTTTTGCATATTTCCGATACATTTCCGGCTATGTCGAGAGCCATCTGCTCGCCCTCGATCACACACGGTCCGGCAAGAAGAAAGAAGTTGCCGGTGGAAGATGAGGCAAGATAATCGGATATCGAGTCAATTGATTTCATTTTTTACTTATGGATGAAAGTATGTGAATTGTATCGGCTGCAACAATTGCTGCAGTTTCTGTGCGCAGGCGACATGGCCCGAGACTCACCGGTATGAATCCATGACTGACTGCAAATGTGACTTCTTCGGGAGAAAAATCTCCCTCTGGCCCTATAAGCACTACACTGTCGTTATTTGAAGTATAGGACTCCGTGAGCGTTCGGCGATCATACATATCGTCATTACAATAACATATATATCTATTTCTTAAAGAATCGGGGAGAGACTGCACGAACTGGCGCAACGGTGTCACTGGTTCCAGCAATGGCAGTGAGGCCTTTAGAGACTGCTTCATTGCCGATACTGCTATTTTCTCAATACGTTCGATTTTAAGCTCTTTACGTTCTGAATGATCACACTTAACAGGGACGAACCGGTTTATGCCGATCTCTGTAAGTTTTTCGATCATCCATTCCATGCGATCTATGTTTTTTGTCGGCGCAACCGCTACTGTAATATTCTGTGGCCAAGGATCAGGCTGTATTACTGATTCTATTATATCAAGCAAAACCGCTTTGGGACGAACCTCTGCTATAATGCATTTATAGAGTCTGCCTTTACCGTCAACAACCTCTATAATGTCGCCTTCCCTATGCCGGAGAACTCTCACACAGTGCCCCGACTCCATTTCGGGAAGTCTTGGATCATTTGCAATATCAGGCGCATAGAATCGTATCATAGTAAAATTTTCTTTCTTTAGTTCAGGCCTCGACTCTGTTGTTTGAATTTTTTACCGACGGAAAAATCATCCAGAACAAAACAGCAATCAAAAAGGCATAAGCTGCAAATATATACCAGCATGTACGCCATCCTTCAAGCTGAATTTCCGGAGAGTCGGTTGGAACAACATAATGATTTACGATCATCATAGCGCCAAATGTTCCCACTGTAGCACCAAGACCGTTTGTCATGATCATGAACAGTCCTTGCGCACTACTTCGTATATTGGGATTTGTCATTTTGTCAACATAAAGACCACCCGATACATTGAAGAAATCAAAAGCGATACCGTAAGCAATACACGACAGTACAAACATCCAGAGTGAACCTGCCGGATTTCCGGCTCCAAATAAACCGAACCGCAATACCCACGCCAACATAGACATGAGCATTACTCCCTTAATGCCAAAACGTTTCAGGCAAAACGGGATAAGAAGAATACATAAAGTCTCACTTATCTGTGACAGCGAAATAAGAGCATTGGCATTCTGTGCAGCCCATGCTTCCCTAAATGCATCTATGTTGATGAAGCTGGTAATATAGGGATTGGCATATCCGTTTGTGATCTGAAGCGATACACCAAGAAACATACTGAAAATAAAAAATACAGCCATGCGTTTCTGTCTGAATAGCCTGAAAGCACGTAATCCAAGTGTATCGACCAGAGAGCTTCCTTTTGCAACTTTGTTTACAGGACAAGCCGGCATAGTGAGCGCATAGATCGTCAGGACAAAACTGAATGCAGCAGATATAAAAAGCTGCATATAGGTTGTCTGGAATTTCGCATCGTCAGGTCCTGCAAAATTCACAATAAGCATAGCACAGATGAATCCAATTGTTCCCCATATACGTATCGGAGGAAATGCTTTTACGGTATCATACCCCGATTTTGTAAGTGCGTTGAATGCCACTGAATTTGCAAGCCCTATCGTAGGCATAAAGAAAGCAACTGACAGGGTATAGAATGTGAAAAGCGGTCCGAACTCAATATCTTCGGATAGATAGCAATATCCTGCCGCCAATGCCATGAACATTCCGGCAATCAGATGCGACAGACTCAACATGCGCTGTGCCTGAATCCAACGGTCGGCTATTATGCCGATAAGGGAAGGCATAAACAGCGAAACAATACCCTGAACACAGTAAAATAGGCCGATTTGTTCCTGAAGGCCGTTTTTTGCAAGGAAATTGCCTAAGGAAGTCAGATAAGATCCCCAGACAGCAAATTCCAGGAAATTCATTACGATGAGTCTGAAACGAATATTTTTCATATTTCAGGTTATCTGGTATATCTTTAGTGATTGTCGAAACGACTTTCAATTATCAGAATTACGTTTAGCATCAATCAAAGCTTTTATTTCTGATGCCTTTTCATACTCCTCGTTTTCTACCGCTTTTTGAAGTAATTGCTCTAATTCTTCAATTGCAAGATTTTGGATTCTTGGCGTGCGGTTGGAGATTTTATCCGGACTTATCGGATTTCGAGATTCTTTCCACCGGATCTCTATTTTTTCGCCGGCAGAATTATGTCCTGAAGCTGTGCCAATACCCGGCCTATCGCTATCGAGTCTGAACCCGGCCTTATGTAGTATCTCCGAAGTTGTAAATATCGGCGCTCCCGTCCTCATTGCGATAGCAATCGCATCGGATGTGCGGGAGTCAAGTTCTACTTCTGTACCGTTGGCATCGACAAATGTCATGGTTGCCGAGAATATACCGTCGCAATAATTGTAAATGAACACATCTTTAAGAATGATGCCAAATGCATGTGCAAAGCCTGAGAAAAGATCGTGGGTCAGGGGACGCGGAGGTATAATCCGTTCAATGATGATAGCAATAGACTGAGCTTCCGGTGCTCCGATAACAACCGGTATGCGGTAGCTGCCGCCTTCCTCTGCAAGGATAAGCGCGTAGGCTCCTTCATGAATCTGGTTGTAACTCAGACCCATCACATTTAATTTTATGCGTTCTTCCCCTTCCATATTATTCCACTACCATAACACAAGTGAGACTCTTTGTCATATAATGTGACAAACTGTCCTGGAGCGACACCTTGTATCTGTTCGGCACTGTCGATTATATATCTGTCTGGATCGTCGGGCAGCTGCCTTATATGGCCATGAAGAAACGACGGCATGTGACGATTCTTGAATGTTATGTCAATTCCTTCTTCCTGCAATTTTTCGTCCCAGGGATTCCCTGATATGAAGTGCATTGAAGAAAGTGTGATCTGACGGCTGAATTGCAACGGAGTGTCATAGCCACGGCTGACATATACAATGTTCTGATCAACATTCTTATCAATCACAAACCAAGGGCCGCCACCGAGTCTCAGACCTTTTCTCTGCCCGATTGTATGAAACCAGTATCCACGGTGCTTGCCAAGAATCTTTCCAGTCTCGACCTCTACAATATCTCCTGGAGTGCTTCCAAGATGCTGCTCCAGAAAATCATTGTAATTTATCTTGCCAAGGAAACAGATACCCTGGCTGTCGTGACGTAATGCATTGGGCAGTTTCAGACCGGAGGCTATCTCTCTTACATCAGATTTAGGCATGTGCCCGATAGGAAAGATAATATGTTTAAGCTGGTCATAGGTTATACGTGACAGAAAGTCGGTCTGATCCTTTACCGGATCCAATCCCGTTGCCAACCACTTTTTACCGTCTTTCTCAACCGTTGTAGCATAATGCCCTGTGGCTGTAAGATCAAATTCATGTCCCCGCATCTGCTCGAAGAATCCGAACTTCACCATGCGGTTGCACATTACATCAGGATTTGGTGTAAGCCCCTTTCTTACTTCATCAAGGGTGTAGGCCATCACATTATCCCAATATTGCCGATGCAAGTCTATTTCTTCAAGCGGTAATCCATAACGACGGGCTATGAGACTGCACATCTCAAGATCTTCTTCGGCCGAGCAGTCGCCTCCATCCCCGTCCATACCGATACGTATGTAGAACAGGTGAACGTCGTGTCCTTCCTCTACAAGACGGTGCACCGCCACAGCACTGTCAACACCACCAGATATGAGTGCGGCAATTTTCATCAGCTATTTGCAACGGAAGATTGTGTATCGGAATTTTTCTGTTCAAGCGCTTTGCGTTTTGCCTCTTCACGAGCCTCTTCAATGCGCTCTTTGTTCTGAAGAACTTTTCTGAATGCAACGAGCAGATTTTCAGCCACCAGACTTTTTGAAAGTATTTCCTGTTCTTTGTTTGCATAGTAAATTGTGGGCTTGACACGTTGGTCAAAATATTTATTGGCTTCAGGAGAAGCTGCAATAACCCAATTGGCCGGATATGTGGAGACGTGGTCTTTCCATGTCTGATCCGCTTTACCGGGATAGAGAGAAATTACAGTCATATCACCGCGCTCTATAAGCTTATTGAGGCTGTAATCCGCCGACAGGCGCACACGTGCCATAAGATTTTCAGGGTCATTGGGGTCATCGAAAATGATGAGAAGATATGATGCTGAAATATCGTTCAGTTTTTTTGATTCACCATTGACCGTTGTAATATCAATATTGGGAAGTTTGTTGCCTACTATGCTCGCACCAATCTGGGAAGCCTGCATCGCATATCGCTCACGCGCCTCCTTGCTGACATCTTTTGATTTCGCAGCTGCATTTGCAAAGATAAGATATACCGGATCAATCAGATATTCAGCTGAGTCTGAGTATAATGAACTTTCTGCCATTTCAAAAAGAACCGAAATGTGATCGGGTGCATTTTTCTTGACATCTTTTATGAGCTTTCTGACTGACTGACAAACCACCGTAGTGTCGGCATAAGGCATGAATGAAACATAATCATTAAATGCCTCATGCATTTTGGCGCGCGAAGAAAATGCTGATTTAAGATTGCACCGTTCCCAGAAATGCTCTACCAGAAAAGAAGTTCGCTGGTCAAGAGTTTCAAGGCTTTCAGGCGGTTCAGGATATTGAAAATAACGCTGCGGAGCCTGCGCCCAAGCACAATATGCGCAAATTAAAGCAACGAGAGAGAATATTATTTTTTTTCGCATTTCAGTTAATCAATGATTGTGACTTCAGTGTTATCAACATGCCAATCGGCACAATATGCAAAGATATAATTTTTTTTTTGCTTGACTTGCATACAAACAGGATTTTGAGTTTTGGACGTTATGTGAAAAAACTGTAATTTTGCGGCTTCAAAATAAATCCAGGGCAACAGAAAAAGAGTGTTACAAACTTGAGCAATAGTCCTGGTATATAGATGTCTAAAAAAGAGAAGAAATGAATTTTTCAAGCACTTTGGATTTTAAACCTGCATTGCTTACCGAATTAGGCAGGTACAACATCCATAGGTTTAAGGCCGATCTTATTGCGGGAATTGTAGTCGGAATTGTAGCATTGCCTCTTGCAATTGCATTTGGAATAGCCTCAGGAGTGAGCCCGACAGTCGGCTTGCTTACAGCCATCATCGGTGGTTTTCTTGTTTCGGCTCTCGGTGGATCGACAGTCCAGATAGGTGGGCCGACCGGTGCATTTATAGTCATTGTCTATAATATCATACAGACCTTTGGTCTCATGGGACTTGCTGTGGCAACACTGATGGCGGGCATTATTCTGGTCGCAATGGGTGTATTCAGGCTTGGTACAATCATCAAGTTCATTCCTTATCCGATTGTCGTAGGATTTACAGCAGGTATCGCTTTGACAATTTTTTCGACTCAGATAAATGATTTTCTTGGGCTTGGTCTGAAAGACGTGCCATCGGAGTTTATTCCCAAATGGCAGCTTTATCTGAGCAGTCTTGATCAAATAGACTGGACAACAGCAATCGTAGGGCTTGTGTCGCTTGCAATTGTGATAGGGGCTCCACGCATATCTAAAAAATTGCCCGGAGCCTTGATTTCCATTGTATTGGTCACAGCCGGATGCTTTCTGGTATCGATGTTTGTCCCCGGTTTTTCAATTGAGACAATCGGCGAAAGATTCGGAAACATGAGTACCGACATTCCGGAACCTAAGGGTTTTGACCTGAATATGGCAACAATCAACATGCTTCTCCCGTCGGCATTTACCATTGCCATGCTTGGCGCTATCGAGTCGTTGCTTTCGGCTACAGTTGCCGACGGTGTTACAGGCTCACGCACCAACAGCAATACAGAACTTATAGGTCAGGGTGTTGCCAACATTGTAGTCCCGTTTTTCGGCGGCATACCTGTAACCGGTGCCATAGCCCGCACAATGACCAATATATCCAACGGCGGACGCACTCCTGTCGCCGGTATCATCCATGCTGTTGTGCTGCTGCTCTCGTTTTTGTTTCTGATGCCTCTAATCAATCTCATCCCCATGGCGTGCCTTGCCGCAGTACTTGTGGTTGTCGCTTATAATATGAGCGGATGGAGAACGGTAGCCCATATTTTCAAGGCTCCCGGAAGCGACATATCAGTCCTCTTGGTGACAATGTTCCTTACTGTGATTTTCGATCTCACAATTGCAATCGAAATGGGATTGCTCCTTGCAATGGTTCTTTTCCTAAAACGAGTTACAGGCAACACCCAGATCAAAGTCTATGGTGAGCAACTTGATGTGGCAGAAGGCACAGATCTCCCTTCAGGCGAGGTGCTTAATGTCGCCGACGGTGTATCGGTATATGAGATTGACGGTCCGTTCTTCTTTGGCGTAGCGACCAAATTCGATGAAATGATGCGTAACACGCTTCATGCTAAGCCTAAAGTAAGAATCATACGCATGCGTAAGGTTTCGTTTATTGACGCAACCGGACTCCACAACCTTGAACTGTTGATCTCATCATCAAAGTCAGAGGGTATAGATGTCGTGCTGTCGGGAGTAAATGAGTCGGTAAGAAACTCTCTCGACCATGATGGCATAAACCGATTGCTGCCTGAAAGCCATATATGTGACCACATCACAAAGGCCGTGCAACTTGCAAATCAGATTGCAGCCAACAAGACTTCCAAAGATTAACCGAAGCATTCAGTCAATCGCTTTCTTGAAAGCATTGAGCTGCCACGAAGGAGTCCAAGCTTCAACAGCGTTATAACATTCATTTCTCACGGCATCACGACCAACAGATTTATTCAGGTCGAGTTGCCGTGAGATTGCTTTTACAAGATCATGCTGATCGTTACACCTGAACAATTGCCCAGTGACTCCAGGAATTACCGCTTCGACTTCAGGAGCCTGTGTTGAAAAATCGGAGTGAGTTATCACAGGTGTTCCAAGCTCCAGAGAATGTATTGCCGTCAGTCCTATATGACCGGGGGAGACACACATGTCTGCATTATAAATCAAAGGAGCTGTATCGGCAATATCATATTTTGCGCCTAAAAATTTTATATTATCCGATATATTCAGTTCTTCAGCGATTTTATTCAAAGTTTCATAATCAGGACCATCACCGACAATCACAGCATTGACTTCATTTCCCAACGCTTTAAGTGCCGCCACTGCATGAACAAGCATACCGATTTTTTTTATGAGCGAAAGCCTGCCAATGTAAATAAGCGTTGGTAACGCTGCATTCTTAAAGCCATAATAAGAATCAGACATCCTGACTAACGACGCAGACAATGACTGTCTAAGCGAAAGGAACCGATCATGATCAAGTGAATTATGTACAACCTTAATCTTTGAAGATACAATACCTTCCCGCTGTGCAATTTTTTGCGAATGTTCACCATAAAGCAGCAAACCGTCAGCCATTCCAAAATAAATACGATAAAACAATCGTCTTAATTTTTTTTCGGTTCCATCCCAGCCATGGCTCCACAGAAATATACGTGCTCGTCTCGATTTAGGCCTGAAGCGGTTGCGAATCATAACAGCCCAAGACCCAAGAAATTTAATTTCACCGGTAATGACTATGGTCCTTGGCTGTTCTTTCCATAATATTCCAGACAAGCCCTTTAACCACCATGTATTGATTTTACCTTTTGATATGGGCAAAATCGTAACATTGCGCATAAACGATAACGGACATGATGGAATGTCTGTTTTGTTTTCTCCGAAAATCCACCGGCACTCCCAATTGTTCTCAATAAGTTTAAATATCGGTTCTCTATAGTGAGGCGGTATATTGAGAACAAGTGTAAGAGGGGAGCGTGTACTCATGATCAGTGTCTCCATTTAGGGCGCAATGGATGTGCTGAAAGGTAATCACCAAGTATAAGACCTCCAACGATGAAAGCACAACCGAGATATCCCATAAATGTTATTTTTTCACCAAGTATTATCCATGCTGCAATCAATGATACAACCGGAGACATATAGAGAAAATTCGACGCTTTTACAGCTCCAAGTCGTTTTACGGCTATTGCCCAGAAGAAAAACGCAAGGATAGAAGCTCCGAGTATCAGGAACAGCAGATTACCCCAAACTTCAAATTCAAGCAGAATACTGAACGAGGCAATGTGGGGTTCCGCAGCAAGAAACGGTATTGCCGTTATGATGCCATAGAAAAATGTCTTTCTGGTAATGAAATTGGTAGTATATATAACATTCAGACGACGGAGGATTACCGAATAAACACACCAGCTCAATGCAGATGCGAGCGCAAGCAAATCGCCGATTATGTTATCTGACCAGCTTTGTGCAGCGCCACCGTCGTCACCACCTCCATTAAAAATCACAAAACCTACTCCAACAAAAGCTATTATCGATCCAAACCATGTACCCGAGCTTGGTCGCTCGCTTTTGTACAGTATACCTACAAGAATTGTCGTAAGCAATGGTGCAAGAGCAGTAATAAGTGCAACAAAAGCTACTTTAGTGTATTCAAGCGCCGTATTTTCAGCAATGAAATATATCGATCCTGCAAGTAACCCACAAAGCGCAAGACGGAGTTCGTCAGCCCATGAATCAGCCCACATTTTGTCATGAGAGAACGCAAGGACAATTAGATAGGCAAATATAAAACGTAAAATATATATTTCTACAGAACTCAGACCATTGTCAAGAAGAACTTTTGTAGATACAAAAGAGACGCCCCACGCAGTGACTGTGAGAGCGGCACCAATGCTAAACAGTATATTGGACCACTTTGAATATCCAGGCCTGTTATTTGCGTTTAATCTTTGCTGCATAAGTGAAAATGACTCTATGCACAAAGATAACCTTAGTGCTTAAAATAAACAAACATGAAAATTAAAAGAATCAGGTCGGTTCCTTCTATATACGACAGAATAGAAACCGACCTGAAAGAATAACGTGAAATATTGCTTCAGAATGTCGACCGGAGAATCTCGGCTGCTTTTGAAAGCCCTTCGGAATCTTTGCCTCCAGCCTGTGCAAATCCAGGCTGGCCACCACCGCCGCCTTTGATGGCTTTTGCAGCTTCACGAACGATTGATGCCGCACTGAACCCAGATGCGACCACATCGTCGGTGAGCATGACAGTGAGAAGCGGTTTATCCTGCAGATCCTTTGTCGCTGCTATAAACACAGTTCCTTCAGGGGAAAGCGAACGTACTCCGAATGCAACATTCTTCACCATGTCAGGAACAAAGCGACCTATAAGTTCAACGACTTTTACGCCATTGCGTATAGTGGCTTTCTGCAGTAGGTCACGAGAAATATTGTTGGCTTTCTCTTTAAATGCTTCTTCGGCTTTTTTGCGGAGGTCTGTATTTTCTTCAATGGCTTTTCTTATGGCCGAAGTAATATCAGGGGCATTATTCAGCATAGCAGATATTTCTTTCGCAGAATCCACAAGCCGATCAAGCATATTTTCAACAGCTTCACCGGTAATCGCCTCAATACGACGGATACCAGCTGCAATACTGCTTTCAGAAATGATGTGAACCATCCCTATGTTTCCGGTATTGTCTACATGTGTACCACCACAGAGTTCTACAGAATCACCATAGCGTATTACACGCACTTCATCACCATATTTTTCGCCGAACAATGCCATTGCACCTATTTTACGCGCCTCGGCTATAGGCATGTTGCGATGTTCGTCACGCGGGATAGCCATGCGTATCTTTCGGTTGGCCAGATGTTCGACCTTGCGTATCTCCTCAGTCGTGAGCTTTTGGAAATGTGAAAAATCAAAACGGAGGACATCAGGTGAAACAAAAGAACCTTTCTGTTCGACATGCGTTCCAAGAACTTCGCGCAGAGCCTCATGAAGAAGATGAGTAGCAGTGTGATTACATGAAGTGGCAAAGCGTGCATTCTCATTAATAGCCGCAATAAATGTAGCTGCAGGATCTGACGGAAGTTTCTCTGTGAGATGTACACCTATACCGTTTTCTTTTTTCGTATCAAAAATCTCAATCACTTCCTCATCAGCAATCAATGTACCTCGATCACCGACCTGTCCACCCATTTCGGCATAGAAAGGAGTACATGAAAGGATTATCTGATAATAACTGCGGTTTTTATGCTTGATCAATCGATAACGAAGAATCTGAGCCTGACATGACGACATATCATATCCTACAAACTCCTGTTCGCCATCGCGCACAACAACCCAGTCACCGGTTTCGACAGCGGCAGCATTACGGGCACGCTGTTTCTGAGCAGCCATTTCATTATCAAATCCATCGCGGTCCAGAGTCATACCATTTTCCTTTAGGATAAGCTCAGTGAGATCAAGAGGAAATCCATAGGTGTCATAGAGCGTAAAAGCCTCCTTACCTGTAATGTAGTTGCGGTTGGCATCCTTGGCCGATCTGATCGCTCCATCAAGCATGTGTATGCCATTTTCAAGAGTGCGGAGGAATGAATCCTCTTCTTCTTTGATGACTTTCATGATGAGTTCGCGCTGAGCGGCAATCTCCGGATATGCATCACCCATATTCTGGATCAAGGTATCGACCAGACGATAAATAAATGCATCTTTCTGTCCGAGGAATGTATAGGCATAGCGTACGGCACGACGGAGAATACGTCGGATCACATACCCTGCTTTTGCATTGCCAGGCAGCTGTGAGTCTGCAATGGAAAACGCAATCGTACGTACATGATCGGCTACAACACGCATTGCCACATCAACATCGGCATTTTCACCATATTTATGGCCCGTGAGCGTCGAAATGGTCGATATCAATGGCGTGAACACATCAGTATCATAGTTGGATGTCTTACCCTGCAAAGCCATGCAAAGACGCTCAAATCCCATTCCCGTATCAATCACCTTTGCAGGAAGTGGCTGCAGAGAGCCATCGGCCATGCGGTTGTATTGCATGAATACGAGGTTCCAAATTTCAATAACCTGCGGATGGTCATGATTGACCAATGAAGCACCAGATACATTTTGGCGCTCTTCTTCCGAACGGAGATCTATGTGTATTTCAGAACAAGGACCACAGGGACCGGTATCTCCCATTTCCCAGAAATTGTCGTGCTTGTTGCCATTTATGATGTGTGATTCAGGCAAATGTTCTGCCCAATATCCGGCAGCTTCATCATCGCGCGACAGCCCTTCTTCAGGAGATCCTTCAAACACAGTGGCATAAAGTCGATCGGAGTCAAGTTTAAGAACACCAACCAGATATTCCCATGCCCAATCAATGGCTTCTTTTTTGAAGTAGTCTCCGAATGACCAGTTGCCAAGCATCTCAAACATTGTGTGGTGATACGTATCATGCCCAACTTCTTCAAGATCGTTGTGCTTGCCACTTACACGCAGACATTTCTGAGAATCGGCTACACGAGACCACTTTGCAGGCTGGTTACCAAGTATTATATCCTTAAACTGGTTCATGCCGGCATTGGTAAACATGAGCGTAGGGTCGTCTTTAACGACCATTGGCGCTGAGGGAACGATATGATGCCCCTTGCTTTCGAAGAAATCTTTAAAAGACTGTCTTATTTCTTTGGCTGTCATAGCTATTGCCATTTGTTGCAAAGCAGAATTATTGTCCGTTTTTAAATATTTGGCAAAGATAGCTTTTTTGATAATATTTAGCAAAGCTCAAATATACATGTAATAAAAAACAGTCCCGCTTTTTTAATTAAATATATAATTTTGTAGAAACTATTTTATAATAACAAGAATTCCCGATTATGACACCAGGCAATGCGCGAATGAAGAAAATAGAGCGTGTGACCCTTTTGGGATCAGCTGCTAATTTCGGGTTACTGATATTCAAGTTTATCGCCGGTATCATTGGACACAGTGCGGCTATGGTTGCCGATGCTGTCCACTCATTATCGGATTTCATTACAGATGTAGTGGTTATCGTTTTTGTAAGAATAGCGTCAAAACCCAAAGATATCAATCATGACTACGGACACGGCAAATATGAAACACTTGCCACAGTTATCATAGGAAGCGCTCTAATGACAGTAGGAATCGGACTGATATGGAACAATGGCTATAAAATATATGATTATTATTTTAATGACGTAATGCTCGACAGCCCAGGAAAGATAGCACTTATTGCAGCTGTTGTGTCAATTGCTGCCAAAGAATCCCTGTACCGTATGACTGTAAAAGTAGGGAAGCAGGTCAATAGTCAGGTCGTAGTGGCCAATGCATGGCACCATAGGTCCGATGCATTCTCTTCAGTATGCACAATGCTTGGCATCGCTGGTGCAATGACATTGGGAGAGCAATGGCGGGTACTTGATCCTATTGCCGCGCTTTTTGTGAGTGCGCTTATCTTGCGCCTTGCATGGAAACTTATAATTCCGGCTATAAACGAGCTTCTTGAAAAGTCACTTCCATCAGATACCGAGCAGGAGATAATTTCGATAATATGTGAAATTGCAGAAATATACAATCCACACAACCTTTATACAAGAAGAATCGGCAATAGTATCGCAATTGAACTGCATATATGTGTTGATGGAGACATGACTGTTTCAAGATCACACGAACTGACTAAAATAATAGAATCACGTCTGCGCGAACGTTTCGGGCAGTCAACGCATATAATGTTGCATATCGAACCTGTTGCAGACTGCATTGACACCATCACCAATCTTTAAAGCAAGATATTCCATAGACCATAACGCAGGTGAATTGTAAAAACGGCGGATTTTGATTAGCTTTGTACTCACAATGGATAACAAGACGTTTTTAGGAAAGGTGGCAAAATCAACCGGTCGGACAATAGCAGAAACCGGCCGGCTGTCTGATGCACTGATGACCGTGCTGGCTGAATGCGCAACAGCAGGACGTGAGGTGGTTCTCCCCGGAGTAGGCAAGTTTTATCCTATACTTGAGGAAGAGACCATTGTGACAGACCGCACGACCGGAAAACGTCTGCTTTTACCTCCCGAAGCTGTGGTCAAGTTTGAATGCGCACCTTCGCTTGTAAATAAATTGAAGGAGGGACGGCAAAATGGATGATGAAAAGATTGTAGACCTTACAGAGGTTGTAAAACGCATTGCGGCACTCTCGGATGTGGATGAAGAAACCTCAAGAGAGTTCATGTTGGCATTCAGCCGAGTACTCGTTGACGCGCTTCTGAATAAAGAAAGTGTCGATATCAAAGCTATAGGGCGTTTCCTCGAGGACGAGCATCTGTCGGGCAATGTGAAATTTGAAGCCTCATTGCCTCTCGCAAGTGCAGTAAATCGCCCTTTTTCATGTTTTGATCCGATTGAACTTGACGACGAAACAGAAATTCCGGAAGAAAAAATAGAACAACAGACTCAAAAAGCGGCCATAGTTAATGATGTCGAAAATGAGAAAACCGATGCAGAATCTTCGTCAGAGACTTATGAGAAAGCGAATTTAAAAGAGAGTATATGTTCGGCTGAGCAATCAGAACTTACTGATTCTGTTCAAGTAAATTATACTGAAAACAGCGTCACTGAAGGAAACAACGAATTAGCTGACATAGAGCCCCAGAAAGAAGATATGTCGGAATCGGCCATATCAGCGACTGTTGTAAAGATTGACGATAACAAACCGTTGCAGGTTGAGATTGTCGGCACAGAGGAGCAAAGAAAAAAACATCCTCTTGCAGGATGGATATTTTCGCTTGGTCTGGTTCTGGGCCTATGTGTCGGATTTATAGCCGGAATGTTTTTACATGATTATATATATCCTGACTATGAACGCGATATTATAGCAGACGATATCGATCTTGAAAATATTGAAGTTGTTGATGAAAACCCTGATAGAGAATTAACGCAATCAATTGTACCTGATAGTGCCGAACAACAAAATGATACTGCGGCTGTCGCTCTTATCGACGATATAAAAACTTCGGAGACCGTAATTGAACGGAAGAAAATTGACAATGATTTAATTGTGACAGATACAATCGGATCCGGACGCTTTCTGGCAACCATGGCACGTAAGCACTATGGCTCATTTGTTTTCTGGGTATATATCTATGAGGAGAACCGCGATAAAATAGCTGATCCGGATAATGTTGCAATAGGCACTGTTGTGGTTATACCCGATGCCTCAAAGTATGGTATAGACGCAATGTCATCGGAATCAATAAAAAAAGCAAAATCAAAAGCATCTGAAATAGCCAAAGAAAGACTACAATAAGCCTGATAACTCTGTGATTTTCTGATCGGTATTATGACAATGCTTCCGATTGAAGCATTCTTTAAAACCGTTTACTTAAATTTAACACTTATCCTAAAGGCAAGGGGTATTCAATTCACTATTTTTGTATCGACCTTTTGGCCGATTAGTTTGTTTTATAAGTAAGTTAAATTAAAAATATAATCCGTCAACCAAACTCTGAATTATGGGTGAATCGGTAAATATCAGGGAGCTCAACGATATTGTTGCTTCAAAAAGTGATTTTGTAAATCTCATTGTCCGCGGTATGGATCAGACAATCGTCGGGCAAAAGCATCTTGTTGAGTCTCTTCTCATTGCCTTGCTCTCCAACGGGCATGTATTGCTCGAGGGCGTTCCAGGCCTTGCAAAGACATTGGCAATCAAAACTCTTGCTCAGCTTATTGATGCAAAATACAGCCGTATACAGTTTACTCCCGACTTGCTTCCTGCCGATGTAAGCGGCACTATGGTCTATAGTGTAAAAAATGAGACATTTCAAGTAAAAAAGGGTCCCGTATTCGCAAACTTCGTTCTCGCGGATGAAATCAACCGTGCTCCTGCAAAAGTACAGAGTGCATTGCTTGAAGCCATGCAAGAGCGCCAGGTCACAATCGGAGACCACACGTTTAGCCTTGATGAGCCGTTTCTTGTTATGGCAACACAGAACCCGATCGAACAGGAGGGCACATACCCGCTTCCTGAAGCTCAGGTCGACCGTTTTCTGTTGAAAGTCGTAATAGGATATCCCTCGAAAGAAGAGGAAAAAATTATAGTAAGGCAAAACCTGAGCAATGAAAAGAAGCACATTGTGCCATTGCTGAGACCGGAAGAAGTTATATCCGCTCAAAAAGTCGTCGAGATGATTTATATCGACGAAAAAATAGAACGGTATATTGTCGACATTGTATTCGCGACTCGATTCCCGTCGGAATATGGTCTTTCCGATCTGAGTTCTATCATTTCATTCGGAGCTTCACCGCGTGCTTCAATTTCGCTTGCAAAAGCAGCCAAAGCTTATGCTTTCCTGCGCCAGCGAGGTTATGTCATCCCGGAGGATGTAAGAGCAGTCTGTCATGACGTGCTTCGTCACCGTATCGGCCTTACATACGAAGCTGAAGCAAACAACATCACATCTGACGAGGTAATTTCAGAGATCCTCGACAAAGTAGAAGTGCCCTGATTTCCTTAATAATAACGTTAAAAGAAAGAACCCGGAGTTGATCCCAGCTGGGATCAATAAGTTAATCTTTTCCCGTATATGGATGCCAAAGAATTAATAAAGAAGGTAAGAAAGATCGAAATCAAGACCCGCGGGCTATCAAACAATGTGTTTGCGGGAGAATATCATTCGGCCTTCAAAGGACGTGGCATGACATTCTCGGAAGTCAGGGAATATCAATATGGCGATGATATAAGGGATATTGACTGGAATGTCACAGCCCGTCATAATCGTCCTTATGTGAAAGTCTACGAGGAAGAACGTGAGTTGACCGTCATGCTTCTGGTAGATGTATCTGCAAGTCGTCTTTTTGGGGCTGTCGGGATGGAAAAGCGTGAGATGATAGCTGAAATTTCAGCGACAATTGCGTTTTCTGCCATTCATAACAATGATAAAGTCGGGGTGATATTTTTCTCAGATAAAATCGAGAAATTTATACCACCCAAAAAGGGGCGAAAACATATATTGTTTATCATAAGTCAGTTGCTGGACTTTGAACCAGAAAGCAAAGGCACTGACATCGCCACCGCTCTGACGTTTTTCGCCGATGCACTTAAAAAACGGTGCACAACTGTATTGATTTCCGACTTTATCGATGCCCATGATTATGCACGCCCACTTACGATTGCATCGGGCAAGCACGACATGATAGCTGTGCAAGTATATGATAAACGCGACTCACAGCTTCCCAATGTCGGGTTAATGAGGGTATCTGATCTCGAACGAGGAAAAGAATGCTGGATAGATACATCGGATAGTGCGACACGACAAACGTATAATAAATGGTGGTATGACCGACAGAAAAAAATGTTGGAAGTTCTTGGCCGAAACGGAGTCGATGTGGCATCTATTTCAACCGACGAGGATTACGTAAAATCTCTTATGGGGCTGTTTAAGCGTCGTGGAGTAAGATGAAATATTGACGAATTAGAAGATATATACACAGAATGTCATCAAAATTGTTCCGACATATATTGACAACCGGGCTTTTTGCAGTGATAAGCCTACCCGTAATGTCGGGTAGGAATCCGGATGTGAGCGTGAAAGTCGAACTTGATTCGGCAATTCTTCTCATGGGGCGTACGACGCCGCTCCATGTTGAGATACTTCAGCCACAGGGTACTCAGGGAATGTTGATGATACCGGCCGACACACTCATGACAAATGTCGAGATTGCAAATGCCGGAACTGACGATACTTTGAAAAACGGATTGACTGATCAGCTTGAGCAGATCAAAAGAATGATTACGCTTCAATCTTTTGACTCAGGACTGTATCGTCTTCCTCCAATCGCTTACGTCACGGAATCAGGCGATACTGTGTATTCCAATACCGTAACTCTTAAAGTTCTGCCTGCTGATATTGACACCCTTACTACAATTCACAGCATGGCAGATGTAGCCGATGGAGGCTGGAAATGGTTTGACTGGCTTCCTGATTTTATTATCGATCACTGGGGTTGGATTATTGTCTGTATCCTGATTATCGTAGGCGGTATATGGGTATGGCTTGTGATGAAGAAAAAAGTTTCCATACCTCTTGTGCCAAAGTCGAAGCCGGTATCGCCTTATGATGCAGCAATCGCTGGGCTTGAAAAGCTCAAAGATGAGCATTTATGCGAAAATGGCAGAGAGAAAGAATACTATACTCGTCTTACCGATATACTTCGCCGCTATCTTGATGGGCGTTTTGGCATCAATGCCATGGAAATGACATCATCACAAATACTTAGGGCTCTTGAGAAGCAACCCGACACACGTGATCATAAAGGTATGCTGCAAAGAGTGCTTGAAATGGCCGACTTTGTGAAATTCGCTAAAATGCGTCCGATGCCGGATGATAATGTTGCGGCATGGAACCGGGCTCTACAGTTTGTAGAAGAAACAAAACCGCAGCCTGAACCTATAGCAGAAAATGAATCCGGAGTTGACACTGATACAGTCAAGACGAGTGAGAATCATAATGAAACAAGGTCATGATACAGTTTGCTCATCCAGGCCTATTATGGCTTCTTACAATACTGATACCACTAATTGTGTGGTATATAGTCAAACGTCGCAACGCTTATCCTTCAATATCGGTAAGTTCGACATTGCCATTCAAAGGAAAACGTACGCCATTGCGCGCTATGATGCTTCATGGTCTGTTTTTACTGAGACTACTTGCTATAGCATGTGTAATCGTGATGCTTGCACGCCCACAAACGCGTGACAGCTGGCGAACTTCTCAGACCGAAGGTACGGATATCATACTCGCACTTGACATCTCTTCATCAATGCTTGCGCGAGACTTCAAACCTGATCGACTCGAAGCGGCTAAAGATGTTGCCAATAAATTTGTTTCGGGACGAGAAGCTGACAATATGGGGCTTGTGATATTTGCAGCCGAAAGTTTTACGGGTATGCCAATGACAACCGACCGCGCAGCTCTGACAAATTACATTTCCTCCATAGAAATGGGGATGCTTGATGACGGTACTGCAATCGGTGATGGTCTTGCGACAGCAATAAACCGTATAAAAGACGGCAAAGCAAAGAGCAAAAGCATTATTCTGTTAACCGATGGCTCCAATAACACCGGAAATGTAGCACCACTAACAGCTGCAGAAATTGCAAAGAAACTTGGAATAAAAGTCTACACAATAGGTGTGGGAAAGAATGGAAACGCTCCATATCCAATGCAGAATATGTTTGGACGCATAGAATATGTAAGTACTCCGGTTGTGATTGATGAAGCTACTTTAAAAGAAATCGCATCGGTGACCGGCGGAAAATATTTCCGTGCAACAGACAACCGTGTACTGAAAGATGTCTTTGAAGAAATCGACAGTCTTGAAAAGACAGAGATGGATATCAAGCATTTCAGCCATACAGAAGATAATTATCTAATCTGGGCACTGGCTGCGCTCGGGCTTCTTGTGTTAGAGATGGCTCTGAGAAAAACCATGCTCAGGTATATACCTTGAGTCAAGTAAATTGCCAATACTATGTTTAGTTTTGCATATCCTGAGCTATTGTATCTGTTGCTGCTTGTGCCGGTGATGACAGGCCTCTTTCTGCTTGCCCGCATGGCAAGAAAGCAGAAACTTGAGAAATACGGGCACATATCGACACTTACACCACTCATGCCGGATGCATCCCGATATAAACCTTGGATAAGACTTATTTTACAGCTTGTAGCGCTTATAGCTCTTGTCATTGCCATTGCACGTCCGCGTTTTGGTGAAAAAGAGGAGACCGAACGATCGGAAGGCATAGAAGTGATGATCGCTATGGATGTGTCACGGTCGATGCTTGCATCGTCAAGCGATGATCCGTCGGGTATATCACGTCTTGAACGCGCAAAATATATTCTATCTCGCCTGATCGACAAACTCGATAAAGATAAAGTCGGTCTTGTGGTTTTTGCCGGAGAGGCATATACACAGCTGCCTATTACAACAGATTTTGTGTCAGCCAAAATGTATCTGAATGATATAACAACTGACATGGTTCCGTCACAGGGAACAGCTATAGGCACCGCCATAGGTATGGCCCTCAATGCTTTTACACCAGATCCTGACGCCGGCAAGGCCATAATTGTGATCACTGACGGTGAAAATCACGAGGGTAATGCAGTTGAAATGGCTCAACAGGCAAAAAGCCGTGGTGTTCAAGTTGATGTGATTGGAATTGGCTCGACCAAAGGTGCTCCAATACCTCTCAATGCATCAAGAGGGGAGTTCCTTAAAGATTACAACGGGCAGACAGTCACAACTGCCCTTAATGAAAATATGGCTCGGGAGATTGCATCGGCAGGTGATGGAGTTTACATAAGTGGCGCATCATCATCAGCTCTAAATGAACTTACATCACAGCTTGACAATCTTCAGAAAGCGGAGTTAACTCATGTGACTTATAAGGCAAGTGCCGAGCAATTTCCGATATTCGGATGGATTGCACTTGTATTTTTAGTTATTGATATATTTATCCTTGACCGCAAGATAAGCTGGCTTAAAAGGGTCAATTTCTTTACTAAGGAGAATTGATTATGAGCAGAATATTACAAATAGTCATGATACTTTTTTTAGGTGCTGTCACTGTTCCTGATGTATGGGGGCAAACGACATCATCTGGCAAGCGTGAACGTGGATTTATAAGAGAAGGAAATAAACTCTATAATGAAAAACATTTCTCGGAAGCAGAAGTAGCATATCGTAAGGCTTTGCAAGAAAACGAATATTCGGAGACGGCAATGTTTAACCTTGCCTCGGCATTGGCCAAACAGGCTTCTTTGGCTGTAGGCGAAGAAGACGGACAGAATAATCCTGCTGCAGAAGCTCAAAAATTGTTCAGTGATCTTGCCGCCAATGCCACAGATTTGAAAATTGCCGAAAACTCTTTCTACAATCTTGGTAATATGGCTTTCAATCAGGAACAATATGACCAGAGTATTGACATGTATAAACGTGCTCTCCGCAAGAATCCGGATAATGACAAAGCAAGAGAGAACCTTCGTCTTGCTCAACTGAAGCTTCAGGAACAACAGAATGAGGATCAGAATCAAGACCAAGACCAAAATCAGGACAATAACCAAGATCAACAAGATAAGGAGCAAAATCAGAATCAACAGGATCAGAATCAAGATCAAGACCAAAACCAGGATAATAACCAGGACCAGCAGAATCAAGATCAAAATCAAAGTCAGAATCAAGACCAGAAACAGGATCAGAATAATGACAGACAGGATGATCAAAACGGTATAAGCGACCGCAATGCCGAGCAGATTCTTAAGGCCATGGAAAACGAAGAGAATGCTACCCGCAGGAAGATTGAAGCAAGACGTGCTCAAGAAGAATTGAAAAACGCTTCAAAAAATAAGACAGACAAACCTTGGTGAGTAGTCAAAAGAGGGATATGAAATCAGCTAAGGAATTAAATAGAGTAGTTGCAGTACTGCTATCGATAATAGCATTTTCGATCAATGCCATTGCTGCGGATGTGAAATTCCGTGTGTTACCTCCACGTAATGTAATTGAGGGCAACAAATTCAATGTTACTTTCCGTCTTGAAAATGCCGATGGCAATGGACTGAAGGTTTCGGAAATAAACGGATGTCAATTCCTTTATGGCCCATCGGAGTCTACTCAGCAGTCATACCAGTATGTTAACGGACGTACTTCTTCGCAAAAGACGGTTGATTACTCATTTGTCTACAAAGCAGGTGCAGCTGGAGAATACACAATACCGGCAGCGTCCATCCAGGTCGACGGAAAGACTTTTCAAACTGATCCACTTACATTCAAGGTTATTCCGGCCGACAGTAGTGCAGCAGATAGCAACACCGGACAAGGGGGAGTGCGTGTTGATGATGCCTCTACTCATACTTCCGATAAACCGGTTGGAAAAGACGAGGTGTTTGTGCGCATTATTCCTTCGCGTACAAATGTATATGAAGAAGAACCGATCGAATGTGTGATAAAACTTTACACAAAGTATCAGATCGGCAGTTTCCTATCAGTCTCACAGCCTAATTTTGACGGATGTCTCATTGATGAGATTGCAGTACAGCCCTCACTGAATGAAATAGAGCATTACAATGGTCAGAATTATATGACAGCTGTACTCAAGAAAGTGCTGGTTTTTCCGCAAAAATCAGGACAGCTTAAGTTTAATTCCGGCAAGTATGATATTTCGGTTGTGCAATATGAACGTGTCGGCGGAGGTTTTTTCTCAACCAATATTCCTGTTGAAAAAGAAATACATGTAGCGCCCGGAGATCTGACTATTAACGTAAAAGAACTTCCAACACCCCAACCAGAAGATTTTACAGGTGCTGTCGGTCAATTCACTGCAGAAAGCCGTCTAAGCAGCGATGCGCTTCGCACCAATGAAGCCGCTACAATGACAATCACGATTTCCGGAATAGGAAACATACGTTATATAAAAGCGCTTGAGGTTGACTTCCCTGCTGATTTCGAACAATATTCACCACATACCGAAATTGATGCCAGCGTCGTCGGCAACAATGTAAAAGGAAAACAGACTGTAGAATACACATTTGTTCCTCAGACACCAGGTGATTATACAATACCTCCTATCGATTTCGTATACTTTGATCCGGAAAAGAAAGAGTATATAACAATCACATTGCCAGAACGAAACATAAAGGTCGCCAAAGGAGTCGGAACTACAGCCGGCACTTCAAACATAGAACAAAAAGATATAAATGCCACAGTTACCGACATTTTACATATAAAACAGAATGTATCGGATCTCAATTCGTCTCATAGCCTGTATGTACACAACACTGGCTATTGGATTATCTGGGTTCTTTTGATAGTAGCTCTTGGTGGAGCTATAGTATATACCAGGAAAATAACAGAACGAAACGCAGATATAGCAGGCCGTAGACTAGCCAAAGCCGGTAAAGTCGGAAAGAAGAGGCTGAAACAGGCAAAAGCCTATATGACGGGCAATGATCCGAAATCGGCTGACAAATTCTATGAAGAGCTTTTAAGAGCCATGTGGGGTTATATCGGAGATAAATTCAGACTGTCCTCGTCGCAGCTGACCCGCCAGAACATTTCTACAAATCTTTCGGCTCACAATGTACCGGAAGAAACAATCGAGCTGGTTGTACGTGTGCTTGATGACTGTGAAATGGCTCGCTATACACCTTCGTCGACATCAGAGGAAGCCCGCCATGATGTTCTGGAAATGGCAGAACAAGCAATCAATTGTCTTGAAAAAACAAAATAAAAACGGCTTTATCGAAGATTATGAAAAATATTAAAAAATACATGTTTGCAACAAAGTTGACAGCGTGGGTATTTATTTTCTTCATATCGGCCAATAATGCGAATGGCAATATCATACAGAGTGCTGATTCAGCATATCTGGCAGATGATTACGCCTTGGCGGCATCATTGTATCTAAAAGCAGAAAAAGAACAGGGGACTTCCTCATCACTATATTATAATATAGGCAACGCTTATTATCGCTCAGGCGAGATCGGAAAGGCAATACTATATTATAAGCGAGCCTTAAAACTTGATCCGACAAACAGGGATGCTCGCCAGAATCTAAAGTTTGCATTGACAAAGACTGTTGACAAACAAGAAGATAACCATACTTCATTTATCCAAAAGGTAAGTGATAGCATATTATTCAGCAATACTCCCAATGGATGGGCTGTGACAGCACTTCTTGTATTTGTAATTTTTCTCAGCGCAACAGCGGTTTATGTATTCTCCAATTCTGTTATAATAAAAAAGATATGCTTTTTTGGCGGACTGGTAGTACTTGTGATAGACTGCATCCTGATTTACATGGCTTGCAAATCGGCATCCATTGTTTCAGATCACTCAAGTGCAGTTGTAATATCTCCGAATGTACAGTTGTCTACAGTTCCCCGTATACCAAAAGACAAATCAGAACAAGCATTCCAACTTCATGAAGGAACAGTTGTAGAAATCGTGGATTCTGTAAAACTCAACTCGGATACAATACCGTCCATGTGGCTTGAAGTTAAGTTAGACAATGTTCACCGCGCATGGATAAACAGCAAAGACGTAGAACGCCTATAATCATAGATTGAGGCAAATGTGTTATATAACATACAGAGATCGCTGTTTTGTATTTGTAAAAATGAAAATATAAGTCTATATTTAAATCACAAAAAACAACTAACCACCAAGAATAAACACTAAAATCAAAAGAATATGAGCAAGACCATAAGTTTCAATGAGCTGCGTCGTCTCAAAGACAGCTTGCCCGACGGAGCTACCCATCAGATCGCTGATAAATTGAATGTGACTGTTCAGACTGTCCGCAACTATTTCGGTGGCTCGAACTACGAGTTTGGTAAGAACCATGGTGTTCATATTGAGCCTGGGCCTGACGGCGGTATCGTAGTGCTTGATGACACAACAATCTATGATATGGCTATTGAAATTTTGGCTGCGCAGGAAAAAGCTGAATAGTTTTACGAACAATTAATAAAGGTTCCATCTGTTGAAAATCCTGTTTAGGAGTAGGAGTACAACAGATGGAACCTTTTTATTTAATCATTGAATTCTCAACCGAATTTTGAGATCTTTCGAAGCGCCTGTTCGTTAAGAATCTTTATACGTCTACCATCAACAATAATAATTTTCTCGGCTACAAAATTTGACAATGTACGTATAGCGTTAGATGTGGTCATATTTGACAGGTTCGCCAGATCTTCTCGTGAAAGATATATGCGCAAAGTCGTATTATCATCTTCAAGACCATAGCTTTCTTTCAGTGCAAGGAGAGCTTCTGCAAGACGTCCACGTATGTGTTTCTGAGTAAGATTCACCAATCGTGTATCACTTCCTCCAAGATTCCTTGACAGCTCATGTATAAAAAACCACGCAAGGTTTATGTTGTTTTGAGTCAGTTCACAGACCAACGACATGGGAAGGCATCCTATTGTCGACTGCTCAAAAGCAGCCGCACTTGACACATAAGGCTCATTGGCAAAATAAGCTCTGTAACCAAAATACTGTACCGGCCGGATGAGACGAAGTATCTGAGGGCGCCCACCGATTCCATCCTTGAAAAGCTTGACTTTGCCTTTCAACAGACACCAAAGGTATTTAGGGGAGTCTTTTTCAGCATAAATTATCTGATTCCTATTAAATGTTTTAATAGAAAAAGCTTCCATAATCTTACGTTTCTCATCGCCATCGAGAACTGCCCATATTTCAGACAAATCCTCGCTGATGACTTTTTCAAGAACACTTCGTGTCGTTGTATCTGCCATAATATTTTACAAACCATCTAACAAATGCAAAAATATGTAATATTCATGAAAAAACATGTTATTTAACATATTTTAATTGTATGTCACACAAACAAAGACGCAATCATGAATACAAGAAATGCGCATATCCATGCGACCATGGTATTATAGACAATTGAGAAACAAACATACTTCCATGAGCCTGTTTCCCGAGCTATTGCTGTAAGGGTCGCTATACACGGACAATAAAGCAGAATGAATACAAGAAATGCCAAAGCAGAAGCAGGAGTGAAATCAGGGCGGTCGATCATTGAGGACGTAGTGGATAGTTTGTCGCCAAGCTTTGATTGACCATACTCATCATTGTCATCGGTATATAAGACACCAAGAGTACTCACGATGATTTCTTTCGCCGGAATTCCGGCAACTGCCGCAACTGTAGCTTTCCATGAAAACCCCAATGGTTCAAAGACCGGAGTCATAAATTTTCCGGCCATTTCAAGATAAGAATCATGCTTGGGATCTATTGCAGACGTTTCGATATAATCATGTTGATTTTCAATGGTGTCTTGTACAGTTGATTCGTTGTGAATAGGGAAATAGTTAAGCGCCCAAACCACAATGCTTGCAAGAAGGATAATGCCACCCATCTTCTGAAGGTACTGCCTACACTTACTCCACATGTGTCGCCATGTAGCCTTGAATGTAGGAATGCGATAAGGTGGAAGCTCCATGACAAAAGGTGTCTCATCGGCCAGAAAACGTGTGCGCCTAAGAAGTCGGGCTGTAATGACAGCAATGGTTATACCTACTGCATAAATCAAGAAAAACACAAGTGCGGCATAAGCTTCAAAAAAAGTTCCAATAAGCAGTACATAGATAGGCAGCCGTGCCGAACATGACATGAACGGATTTATAAGAATTGTAATCAGCCGTGATGATTTACTTTCAATTGACCGCGTTGCCATAATGGCCGGTACATTACAACCAAACCCCATAAGAAGCGGAATAAATGATTTTCCATGCAAGCCTATACGATGCATTATTTTATCCATAATAAATGCGGCTCTTGCCATGTAGCCGGAATCTTCCATGAAAGAAATAAAAAAATATAAAATCAGAATATTAGGCAAAAACACGATCACACCGCCCACACCACCTATGATTCCATCGGTAATCAGATCTTTAAGCGGACCATCAGGCATAAATCTGGTGACAACCGAACCAAGCCACCCTATGACTACCTCGATCCATTCCTGAGGGAATGCTCCAATATAAAATGTAGCCCATAAAATAAAGAACATGACTGCAATAAAAATCGGGAACCCAAAAAGTCGATTTGTGACAAATGCATCAATTATTTTTGTAGATTCGGCATGTTCGATTTCTGATTTTTCCATCACTTCGGCAAGTGCACCGGAAATGAATCCATACTTCTCGTTGGCAATCATCGAAGGTATATCCTCATCAGGATTGTCATTTTGAAGATAATGCACAAATTTTTCGCGAACAGACTTCAGTTCTGTATATTTTTCAGTATGTTCAAGTATCTCCTCAATCTCTTTGTCTTGTTCCAAAAATTTTATAGCAAGATACCGAGGTGAAAAATGTCGTTCTACAGAGTTGTCGCTTTTTATAATATCTTTTATTTCGCCGACTGCATTTTCAAGTTCAGAACCGAGATTTACATGAATATGTCGAACCGAAGGATGTTTATGTTCAAAAACGTGAATTACGGAGTCAAACAAATCGTCAATACCTTCCCCTGAATTTGATACAGTAGGAACAATCGGCACCCCAATCATTTTACCGAGCATCACATAGTCCAGTGTATCACCAGAATTACGCAACTCATCAAACATATTAAGAGCGACAACCATACTTCTGTCCATATCGATAAGTTCGGTTGTAAGAAACAGGTTTCTCTCCAGATTTGAGGAATCAACAACATTTATAATAACATCTGGTGATTGATTCCGCAAATAGCGCCTCACATATAGCTCTTCCGGCGAATAAGACGTGAGAGAATAAGTGCCTGGAAGGTCGACTATGTTGAACTTATATCCCCGATGGATAAATGTCCCGGTCTTTGAATCAACAGTAACTCCGCTATAGTTGCCAACATGCTCCATAGCGCCAGATGCGATATTAAACAATGATGTTTTACCGCAATTTGGATTACCTACAAGAGCAACATTAATTGTATGTGTCTTTGAGTGTATCTTACTACCATTATCATTATTGATATTCTCTTCTATAATGGGACTGCGATATAAATGTGACGTTCCCTTATGATCACAAAACTGATCAACTGTAGCCACTTCAATCATTTTTGCTTCATTGCGACGCAATGAAATCTCATATCCCATAAGACGGTATTTGACAGGATCGTTAAGCGGAGCTGTAAGAATGGCCTCAATCTTACGCCCCTTTACAAAGCCCATCTCCATTACACGCTTACGAAAAGCTCCATAACCATGCAGTCTGGTAATGACCGCCTCTTCTCCGGGTTTTAAGTCAGAAAGTCTCATATTGCAAAATTAATACTAATAAAAAAGACTTCGATACCCATAATAGGGTATTTTCAATCTAAAGACTGTGTTTTTATCTCTATAATAATAACAGTCAAAGTATCATTAAAACAGCCGGCAATACAATGATTGAAAGATATATAACACATAAATAACTACATCATATCTTCTCAGGAGTATAATATAAATGTAAATGGAGAGGGTATGTACACCAATAACGAAATATAATAAGGATAACTAAAGTGTAATATTGTTAAATATCGTTGATATAAAGGCATATAGCTAAACTTATGAGCTATTTGCGACGTATTAATTATATAAAAAACGATGATTGACAGTATGTTATAAATTTTATCAAATAGTGTATGCATCTGTAAATAATTTACATCAAAATACTATTTGCAAATATAAATTAGGTCACAGTTCTGAATTCAACAAACCAAAACTCACATCTTTGCATTGGTAAACACTGTAAATTACGAACATGCTGAGTCAATTGTAATCTATATCCATGCGTATAATTACAAGTCCAAACGTGGTCACAAACGCAAACATTACATTGTTTAATATTTTTATTATATCAATTAAATTACAGTTTTCCACTTATTTAAATCCAAATAGTTACAGTTTTAGTGCCGTTGTTTAAGGCATTCGGGGCCCAAACGTACCTAAAATTACTAATTTCGGTATATATACTCTTAAAAACAGGCGATTATATGTAGTAATCTATAAGTAACTTCATGATTAACCTAGTGAGTTATCTTGTGTGTTTGCGTTTGTAATCTAATCGTTTTAGCTTATTTTGTAAATCATGTTTGCATTTGTTGTTTTGGATTTACAAAATAATCGATTACATTTGCACATAGAATCATAAAATTACAATTGTATTATGGATCTCGTTTCTCGCTTAAAAGAGTATATTGCAAAGACAAGCATCCCGGTGACACAATTTGCTGATATATGTGGAATAGCGCGCCCGACTTTGTCACAGTTGCTCAATGGACGAAATAAAAAAGTAAGTGACGAGATTGTAGCAAAAATACATGCGGCATTTCCTTCGCTTTCTGTATACTGGTTAATGTTTGGAGAAGGCAATATGGAAGTGTCGGAAAATATTGAATTGTCAGAGGGGAATAATGCTGCAAAAAACTATGATCGCGACTCCTTAATGTTTTCAAGCCAAATAGATAATAAAGCATTTGGCATTTCAGATGTTTCACACGATTCTGATCAATCGGGTATAATTGAGTTTTTTGATCAGGTTAAAGTAAATGAACCCGAAGCAGTACATCATAATAATGTGATAAATGAAGGTGATTTCGCAACAAAATCGAATGGAAATGATAATACAGCAGATGTAGCATCCAATTTGCGCGGAAAGGCAGTTTCAATTGCCGTGAACCAAAACAAGGGTAAGCTTATAACTAATATTGTGGTTTTTTATAGCGATAACAGTTTTCAATCTTTTTATCCGGCCTGACATCACACAAAAATGTTTCTCTGATTTACATACCGCTCGTAATTAAAAATAGCAATTGGTCAAAATGTATCGATTGCTATTTTTTGATAGAATTTACTGAGTATATTTGACTCAAAGAATTGGCTTCGCCACCTCACACCATGAATCACTATTCTTTTCATCAAATATTCTTCGTATATTTGACGTTAAGAAACGTCGGCCCTGCAATAAACTAACGACGCATGGTATTTACGGTTCTTTATCGTTTATTATTGGCTATCTTTGCAAAAAGCTATACAATGGAGAATAAATATGCTATAGATATGGTGGTGAAGCGTAATGCTGTTGCTTCATCGTCTTGTAGACTTCTTGTCTTGTCGCCTGTAAAAGGTGACCTTCCGCCTATGCGACCCGGTCAATTTGTTGAGGTTAAAGTAGATGTTCCGGGAGTATTCTTGAGACGTCCGATTTCGGTATGCAATGTCGAAGGGAATGACCTGTGGCTATTGGTGAGACGGGCTGGAAAAGCGACCGATGCACTTTGTGATATGGCAGAGGGTACAATATTCAATGTTGTGATGCCTCTTGGAAACGGATTTTCTATCCCTGAACCAGGAACACGGGTTTTGCTTGTCGGAGGAGGGGTAGGTGTTGCACCTATGTTATATTACGCCAGAAAGCTTGCAGAAACAGGTGTTGATTTCTCCATATTAACAGCCGCCAAAACCAAATGTGAACTCATGCTTATGGATGAGTTTGAGAAATCGGGCAATGCTGTGTATGTGGCAACCGATGACGGCAGCTATGGACACAAGGGATTTGCGGCTTCACACCCTGTTCTTTGCGAGAACTGGGATCTGGTAGCTTGCTGCGGCCCACTGATGATGATGAAATCAATTGCAAGTGTATGCCACAAATCGGACAACAGATGCGAAGTCTCTCTCGAAAATCTTATGGCATGTGGGCTTGGAGCGTGTCTGTGCTGCGTTGAATCTACGGTTGACAAAGGGAATGTGTGTGTATGTAAAGATGGGCCTGTATTTGATATAAATGTATTAAAATGGCAAGACTGAGTGTTGAAATTGGGGGAGGGTTAAAAATAAAAAATCCGGTGCTGACAGCCTCCGGAACATTTGGCTATGGCGAGGAATTTGCCGATTTTGTGGATCTATCGAAACTTGGAGGATTCATAGTAAAGGGTACTACACTTGAGCCTCGTCAAGGAAACCCATATCCACGCATGGCAGAAACTCCTTCGGGAATGCTGAATGCTGTAGGACTTCAAAACAAGGGGGTTGATTATTTTATTGATAATATTTATCCTCGTTTGTTGAAATATGACAGTGAAATTATTGTGAACGTATCTGGCGCATGTATTCCAGACTACGTGGCTGTTGCAGAGAAACTGTCGGACTTGGAACGGATAAGGGCTATAGAAGTGAACATATCATGTCCTAATGTAAAACAGGGGGGCATGGCGTTCGGAACAACTACCGAGGGAGCCAGAAGTGTTACTCGCGCAATAAGAGATGTCTGGAAAAAGACTCTGATTGTGAAATTGTCACCAAACGTTACCGATATCGCATCAATTGCCAAAGCGGTTGAATCGGAAGGGGCCGACAGTGTGTCTCTTATCAATACAATGCTTGGAATGGCCATTGATGTCGAGAGCCGTCGTCCGTGCCTCTCGACAGTTACGGGGGGCTTATCTGGCCCTGCAGTAAAACCTGTAGCGGTAAGAATGGTATGGCAAGTCGCAAAAGCTGTGAAAATTCCCGTTATAGGTCTTGGCGGCATATCCTGTGGCCGAGATGCAATGGAGTTTATTCTTGCAGGCGCCTCTGCAATAGAAGTCGGCACATGCAATTTCGTGAATCCGGCGATTACATCGGAGATTGTCGACTATATGTCAGACTATTGCAACCGACATGGTGTCAATGATATCAATGACCTTGTTGGAGCCCTTGAGATCTGACTGCACCATGATTGATTTTTTTGGATTTTATCCTCTAAATTTATTATCTTTGTTGGAATAAACATTTCAAGTAACGCAATTCTAAGACAATAAATGGTTGAAGAAGATAAGTTCAACGACGATCGAATTCTGAAAATAAATATAGAGAATGAGATGAAGTCGGCGTACATCGATTATTCGATGTCGGTGATTGTGTCTCGTGCTCTTCCTGATGTGCGTGACGGTCTCAAGCCTGTACACAGACGTGTTTTGTACGGCATGAATGAGATGGGTAACACATCGAATCATCCGCATAAGAAAGCGGCCAACTGTGTCGGTGACGTGATGGGTAAATATCATCCTCATGGCGACAGTTCGATATATGGCACTGTTGTACGTCTTGCTCAGCCTTGGGCCATGCGCTACACGCTTGTCGACGGTCATGGTAACTTTGGATCAATTGACGGCGACAGTCCTGCCGCCATGCGATATACCGAAGTGCGCCTCGAAAAGATAGGCGAAGAGATGCTTCGTGACATCGACAGTGATACTGTGGATTTCCAACCCAACTATGATAATTCGAGAAAAGAGCCGGTGGTTCTGCCTGCCCGCTTCCCGAATCTGCTTGTCAACGGAGCTGCCGGAATTGCGGTTGGCATGGCGACAAATATGCCGCCTCATAATCTTACAGAATCAATAAACGGCTGTCTTGCACTGATTGACAACCCCGAGCTCACGGTGACGGACCTTATGGAGCATATCTCAGCCCCCGATTTTCCAACAGGTGGTATCATATACGGTTATCAGGGGGTAAAAGACGCTTATGAGACCGGACGCGGAAGAATCATCATACGCGCCAAGACAGAGATTGAAGTTGAAAAAGAACATGAAGTCATTGTCGTCAAAGAGATTCCGTACAATGTAATCAAAGCTGACCTGATAAAATATATTGCTGATCTGGTCAACGATAAAAAACTTGACGGCATAGCGGATCTGAACGACGAGAGCGACTATAAGGGTATGCGCATTGTCATAAAGCTCAAAAGCGATGCCAACTCTCAGGTAGTGCTCAACAAGCTGTATAAGATGACTCAGATGCAGGCATCTTTCAGCGTAAACAATGTCGCACTCGTCAATGGACGCCCCAAGACCCTAAACCTCAAAGAAATCCTACAGGAATTTATAGCTCACCGCCATGAGGTGGTGATACGCCGGACACGCTTTGATCTTCGCAAGGCAAATGAACGGGCACATATACTTGAAGGATTGATCATCGCTTCTCAGAATATCGATGAGGTGATCAAAATCATACGTGGGTCATCGTCCCCTGAAATAGCCAGAGCGACGCTTTCTGAACGTTTCGGCTTGTCAGACGCACAAACAGCTGCCATAGTGGAAATGCGTCTGCGTCAGCTTACAGGCCTTGAGCAGGATAAACTGCGCAATGAATATGATGAACTGAAAAAGACCATTGCTTACCTTGAAAGCATACTCAATGATGACTCCATCTGCCGCAATGTGATGAAAGATGAGCTTATTGAGTTAAGGGACAAATATGGCGATGAACGACGCACAGAAATCGACTACGTAGCAGGCGATTTCAATGCAGAGGATTTTTATGCCGACGATGAGATGATCATCACAATTTCCCGCATGGGATACATCAAGAGAACTTCTCTCAGTGAATTCCGTGTGCAGAATCGTGGAGGTGTCGGATCGCGTGGCAGCAATACACGTGAAGAGGATTTCATCGAGTACATTTATCCGGCCTCGATGCACAACAACCTGCTGTTCTTCACAAAGAAAGGCCTGCACTATCGCTTGAAGGTATATGACATCCCCGAAGGCGCAAAAAACACTAAAGGACGTGCCATACAAAATCTTCTTAATATTGCTCCTGATGACGCCATCACAACTGTTATAAAGGTAAAGGATGTAAAAGATCCGAACCTCAACCTTGTGTTTGCAACCAAGATGGGTATTGTCAAGAGAACCGCTCTTGTCAACTACTCAAGTTCAATTGCAGCCAAGGGTGTCAAGTCTATGGCAATTGACGAAGGCGATCAGCTTGTCGGGGTAGAATTAACTGACGGAAATTATCAGATCATGCTTGCCAACCGCAACGGTCGTGCTATTCGTTTTAACGAAAATACCCTGCGTAAGAGTGGCCGCACAAGCGGCGGCGTACGTGGCATGAAGCTTGACGGCGGCGATGACGAAGTCGTAGGGCTTGTTGCCGTACCCGACGGAGCAGACCCTGATGTACTCGTTTTGTCGGAAAATGGCTATGGCAAGCGTTCGCTGCTTGATGCTTACCGAGTGACAAACCGTGGCGCCAAGGGTGTAAGAACCATGAAGGTAACCGAGAAAACCGGATCAATGGTCGCATTGAAAATTGTTGACGATGAAAAGGATCTCGTGATAATAAACCGGTCAGGTATAACCTTGAGAATAAGATGTGCAGATCTGCGTGTGATCGGTCGTGTGGCTCAAGGAGTAAGGCTCATAAATCTTGAAAAAAGGGCCGATACTATTGCATCGGTATGTTGTGTTGATACAGATCCAGAAGAAGAAACTGAGAATGTAGATATCACTGAAGCTGATATTCTTCCGGAAGAAACAGGCGACGATATCATTGATGATGATGTATTGCCGGAAGACGACGCAACGGATCAAGAAGATGAAGAACTAAAAAATTAAAATAATTATTAATTAACCATAGATTATGAAAAAGGTAAGTCTTGCCGCGTTGTTTTTTGCGGCTACGATGGGTCTCTCGGCTCAGAATGCCTTGGTCAAGGAAGTGGAACGTGAAATAAAAGGTTCCAATCCCAACTATAAGGCTGCTATCGAGAAGCTTGCTCCAGCCTTAACTAATGCCGAAAGTTCAGAAGAAGCTCAGACCTGGTATGTAGCAGGTAAGGCCGGTGTGGGGCTTTATGACCAGAATTTCACGAAGATCGCTCTTGGCCAGGATGTTGACAAGTCACTCACCGGTAACTCTCTCCGTGAAGGCATTGAGAATTTCCTAAAGGCTCTTCCTCTTGATAAAAAACCTGACAGCAAGGGTAAAATCAAAACCAAATACACCAAAGATATTATGAAACAGATTCAGAATCATTACAATGATCTGAATACTGCAGCAATATATTGTTGGGAGGCCAAAGATTTTGACGGTGCATACAAGGCTTGGGAGCTTTATATGAGTCTGCCTACCAACAGCGAACTTGGAGACAATGCCCCTAAAGCACCAGTTGATACAGTAATGAGTGATATTGCCTACAATCAGGCTCTTGCTGCATGGCAGGGTGATAAGCTTGAAAATGCAAATGCATCTTTCAAGAAAGCGATTCAACTCGGCAACAACAAGAAAAATGTTTATGACTACGCCATCGCGGTAGCTTTCCAGCTCGGGAAATCGGATGAAGTCAATGAACTTGCAGAAGCTGCTTATCCGTTATATGGTAATGAGGATGTAAAATATCTTCAGTTGATCATAAACAATAAGATCGAGAAGAAGCAATTTGACGAAGCCCGCACAATGCTCAACAATGCTATTGCTGCAGAGCCCAACAATGGAAACTTGTATTTCGTAATGGGTATTCTGGAAGAGAATCTTAATAATAACGATGCAGCCCTTAACAATTATCGCAAGGCTGTAGAACTTGACGCTTCCAATGCAAATTATCAGTACAATGTAGGCCGTTCTATCTGTAACAAGGCATACGCTATCGATGATAGCGCTACTAAACTGAGCCAAGAGGAATACCAGAAAGTTCGTGACAATGAGGTTAATCCTCTTTTCCGCGAAGCTGCCACTTATCTTGAAGAAGCTTACAAACTCAATCCTGATGAGATGCACGATGCACTTGTTTATCTACGTAACGTGTACTACAATCTCAATGACGAGGCAAACCTTAAGCGTGTTGAATCCCTTTAATGATTTCGACCTCAAAAAGGTTTAACAGATAATAAAAACTACAAGTCACCGGTTACAGCGTCAAAGTTGAAAAAGCTCTGTCGTTTAACCGGTGACTTTTTAAAATAATAGATAATATGGGAATAGTTGACCGCTTTCTGGATTATGTGTCATGGGACACTCAAAGCGATGATATGACAAATATGACTCCATCAACTCCAGGCCAGATGGATTTTGCGATACATCTTAAAGAGATAATGGAGGATATGAAGCTTTGTGATGTTTCATTGGACGACAACGGATATCTCATGGCGACACTGCCTGGAAACATTGAGAACAGAAATGTTCCGACAGTCGGCTTTATAGCACATGTCGACACCTCTCCCGACATGTCAGGCAAGCATGTGCATCCCCGTATCGTGGAAAACTATGATGGGGGAGAGATCATGCTTAATCAGAAGCTTGATATGGTCCTTTCGCCCAAAGATTTTCCCGAACTTGAACACTATAAGGGACAGGATTTGATTGTCACCGACGGCACGACTCTACTTGGAGCCGATGACAAAGCCGGTATTGCAGAAATCATAACAGCTATTGCATATCTGCAGGAACATCCAGAAATAAAACATGGCGACATACGTGTAGCATTCACTCCTGATGAAGAAATAGGCCTTGGCGCCCATAAATTTGATGTAACTCGATTTGGTGCTGATTTTGCCTATACAATGGATGGCGGAGAAATAGGTGAACTTGAATATGAGAATTTTAATGCCGCTATAGCTCGTGTCACTTTCAAAGGACGCAATGTGCATCCCGGTTATGCAAAGCACAAAATGCTTAATTCGATGCGCGTGGCAAACCAGTTTATAATAATGCTTCCGAGATGGGAAACACCTGAGCACACCGAGGGATATGAAGGTTTCTATCATCTTACATCAATAACAGGAAGTGTGGAAGAAACTGTATTGACATATATTATAAGAGATCATGACCGGGATCGCTTTGAGCGTCGCAAAAAAGAGCTTGAACATCTTGCAAGAAAAATCAATAACGAATTTCCGGGATGTGCTTCGATCGATATAAAGGATCAGTATTATAACATGCGCGAAAAAGTCGAGCCTGTGATGTATATCGTTGATATTGCCAAGGAGGCTATGATCGCTGCCGACGTTACACCAAGGGTCGTGCCTATCAGAGGCGGCACAGACGGCGCACAGCTTTCGTTTAAGGGACTTCCTTGTCCTAATATTTTTGCCGGCGGTCTTAATTTTCATGGAAAATATGAGTTCCTTCCAATACCGTCGATGGAAAAAGCCGCACAAGTGATTGTAGAAATCGCCCGTATCACAGCTGAAAAGAGCCTAAATTGAACGTGAAGACCCTTGTTGTGATCACAGGTCCGACAGCGTCGGGCAAGACCAAGGCCTCTATCGAAGTGGCCAAGGCTCTGAAATGTGAAATCATTTCCGCTGACTCACGACAGATGTATCATAATATACCAATAGCTACCGCAGCCCCTACAAAAGAGGAAAGAGCTGCGGTAGCACATCATTTTGTCGGAACTTTGCCGCTTAAAGCATATTACAGCGCTGCCTGTTTCGAAGAAGAGGTTATGGATCTTCTTTCTAATCTTTTCAAGCAGTCGGATTATGCTGTCATGTGCGGAGGGTCGATGCTATATGTGGATGCGGTGACCAGAGGTATCGACGATATGCCTACAATATCGGATGAGGTAAGGACACAAGTATGGGAAATGTTGCAGGCTGAAGGCGCTGACGGGCTTCTTGCACGTCTTAAACTATCAGATCCCGAATATTATGAAATTGTAGACCGAAAGAATACGAAGCGTGTGGCACATGCATTAGAGATAATATACGAGTCCGGCCAGACGTATACGTCATTTCGCAAAGGGAGCGCTAAGGAGCGTGATTTCCGTATTCTGAAGTTTGCCATAGATATGCCCCGTGAAGTGTTGTTTGAGCGAATTTCGACGAGAGTATCGGCTATGATCGATTCCGGTCTTGAACCGGAAATAAAAAATGTGGAGCAATTCAGAGGGATGAATTCCCTGAACACAGTCGGCGTAAAGGAAATGTTCGACTATTTTGACGGGAAGCTGACGCTTGAAGAAGCTAAAGAAAAGATCGCGAGAAACACACGTGTCTTTGCTAAAAAGCAACTGACGTGGCTTAAAAAAGACCTGGATGTGATATGGTGCCGTGATGCGTCGGAAATTTTGTCTCACATACAGAATATATAAAATATATAAATCGGGTAGATTACTTATCTGTCATAATGGCATTCAATTAATAATTTAATGGTGTAGCTTTACAGCTGTCGCGCCAGGGGATTTGCCTATGACATACGCTCTTCGATGGAATTATTTTCGTAGTATATAATCATTGCCTGTCATATCCATATCGAGCGCAAAAGCTCGTATCTGTGCCCAATAGACATCTATTGCAAGCCGGAATCCTTTACTTTTTCCGGCTTTTATCAATGACACGATATACTCTGCGTTTTCTTTCATCTCTTTATATACGCATTACAGACAAGATACATTACACCACACGTAAATTTTTACAAAAAAAGAGCGCATCATTTTTTGTGACGCGCTCTAAAAATCTGATTAAATCTATCTGTCAGAGGGGACGGAGCCAGATGTTGCGGAAACTAATGGGTTCGCTCGGATCGCCGTGTGACTGGAGAATGATGGGTCCGTCGCCATGCTTAACGACACGTGGGAAACCGATGTACTCGGTTGTTCCCTGAATTTCATAATCATTGACAATCACGCACCCATTCTGAATTACAGTAACCTTGGGGTGCACCTTGTATGTGCCGTCCTCGTTGAAGACCGGTGAATTGTAGATGATATCATAGACATTCCACTCTCCGGGTTTGCGCATCACGTTGGCCATTGGCGCTTTCTGCTTGTATATCGAACCGGTCATGCCGTTGACATAGGTCTCGTTGTCGTAACAGTCGAGAACCTGTACCTCATACATGCCCTGAAGGAAAATGCCACTGTTTCCGCGCCCCTGGCTTTTGCCTGTAATGTTTTCAGGAACCATCCACTCGATATGAAGCTGGAAGCTGTCGAAGTTGTCTTTTGTCTGGATGTCTCCCTTTGTCTTGTTAACTGTGAATACACCATCGTGCACATCCCACTCGGCAGCTTCACCTGTACGCGAGCTTTTCCAAGCATCAAGGTTCTTTCCGTCAAAAAGGACAATAGCATCGGATGGAGCCGAGTTTGTAGCAATGTTACCGGGAGTTACTACTTTGGGTTGTGGTGTCCAGTATTCGCTCATGCCCGGACGCATTCTTTCAGGCTTCGGATATTCTTTTGGGGCATCCTGAGCTGTAGCGGTGGCAACCGCAAACAAAGAAAATACTGATAACGTGATAAACTTATTCATGATAATGCTATTTGGGTTATTAATTTTAAGAGTCAAGTGACCTGATATCGTCAAGATCAACCAACCGATGCAAAATCGCATAGATTGTAAGTGCTGCAGGGGAGTGAATGTTCAGTTTTGAACTCAGATTGCGGCGATGTGTAGTGACTGTGTGAACAGAAAGGAAAAGCGCTTTGGCGATGTCCTTATTTGACATTCCGCAAGCGACTAACCTTATTATCTCTTTTTCACGCGCACTCAGAAGTTCCGGCTCAGTGTATTTGCCTGTAACCGGAAAAGAACTTTTTTCGTTTACAGAACCAAGGATTACATTAGATTCCTCGAGTTTCTTCACAGCCGGTTCAAAAAGGATGTCTTCTACAGCACAATGAGCGATAATCTCATTCTCGCAATTGATTATATCAAGCAGTGCAGAATTAATGAGATTTCTTTCGCCACGCTGAGGCACAAACCCAATTATGATGTTTTTCAACTCCTGAAGCTTGCGGGCCACATCATCATGACGGTCACTGAACAGCCCGTCATGACATGTGTTCGCGCTGCGAGAATGATTGGCAAGGAGATCAGAAATGTAACTGAAAACTTTTTCGTTTTCAGTTTTCATATGCGATGTGATCTCGTCGACATATTCATCATAAAACCGAAGAAGGAGAAGCGACACTTCTGTGTCGCTTCCTCCATAGGTAATTGCTTCGATGAGTTTCCTGCGTATAGATGGAAGGAAAAAATCAATGAAATAGGAATGTGTACCTTTGAGATATTCCATCAAGGGAGCAACCTTTACATCTGCTACAACATAAGGCCGCTGACTAAGGAAATTTGCAACCGTAAGAAATGTCGGAACATCAACATTGTTTTTCCTGCATACGTCGGCTACAGTCGAATCTCCAAATCCAAGCGATATACCAAAATGGCTTATTGTGGTAAGCAGTCTGTTGTTTTGGGATATAAGATCGCGCAGGCGGTCTGTGCTTAGAAATGGAAACTGAGACTTATTATCGGCGGACAACGTCATCTTGACTTTTTGTAATCCTGAACGGCAGTAGTATATTAATTACATGTTCATGCCACCGTCAACCTGTATGACCTGACCTGTGACATAGCTTGAAAGATCAGATGCAAGGAATGTAGCGACGTTTGCGATATCTTCCGGTTTGCCGCCTCGACGAAGTGGTATTTTCTTAGCCCATTCGGCACGAACCTCGTCAGGGAGAGCTGCTGTCATAGCGGTCTCAATAAATCCCGGCGCAATGGCGTTGGCGCGGATACCTCTTGAGCCGACTTCCTGTGCTATGCTCTTCGCAAGAGCGATAAGGCCTGCCTTAGATGCCGCATAGTTGGACTGACCGGCGTTGCCATGAACACCCACAACAGATGCCATGTTGATAATCGAGCCACTCTTCTGGCGAAGCATGACAGGGAGCACTGCATTGATGAAGTTGAACGCGCTCTTGAGGTTTACAGCTATTACCGCATCCCACTGAGCCTCGGTCATACGCATCATGAGGCCATCTTTAGTGATACCAGCATTATTTACAAGGATATCGATGCTACCGAAGTCATTTTTAACCTGATCTACAACTTCTTTAGTCTGATTGAAATCGGCTGCATTTGAAGCATAACCTTTTACTTTGACACCAAGAGCTGCAATTTCTTCTTCTGTCTGTTTTGCTTTTTCATCAATCACAAGATCGGTAAAAGCAATGTTGGCTCCTTCAGAAGCAAATTTCACAGCAAGAGCTTTACCGATTCCACGAGCAGCACCGGTGATAAGAGCGGTTTTTCCTTCAAGAAGTTTCATTTTGAATAATCTGTTTGGTCTAAATTAATTTGATTTTAATTTTTACGTTTGAGTCCCTCAATGAGAAACTCCGCTATTTTTTCTTCAAGTCCATCGGGATGAAGACCAATATTATCGTAGTTATGATTTACATAAGAATAATATAACCCCTGAAGAGCAAGCACGAGTGTCGATGCAAAGCGTTTGGCCTGACGCGGATCAAATTCCCCCGACCTTACACCTTGTTCAAGCATCGACTGAAGTATGTCGTTTTCTTTCTCAAGGGCAATTTTACGCACACGCTCAATACGCGACAAATCACGATTGAACAATGATCTTATTGTCTCACTCATCGAAGCTTTATCGTCGGCCTTCACCATATTGATGCGGGCGGCAATAAAACTTTTCACCTTTTCAGTAGGGGACAGGTCACTATCTGCCACCTGTCTTATGCAACCTACAAGTTGCTCGCTTTCTCTCTCAAGTATAGCGTTGTATATTTCACGCTTAGAAGCGAAATAGGAATAGACAGTGCGACGGCCACGCTCTGAGGCAGTGGCAATATCGGCCATGGTAGTGTTTTCGATGCCTTTTTTTGCAAAAAGCTGCCTGGCAACATCCATGAGCTTGTCGCGTGTCTTTGATACCATTGAATGGTCTAATACTGAGTGGAAAACAAATATTGATATTGACGTATACATGCAAATATAACACAATCTTTCGGAAAACAGAAAAAAAGGTTAACTTTGCAATCGTCCAAGTCAAACACTTATGGGAAAAATCATCGCAATAGCCAACCAAAAAGGTGGTGTGGGAAAAACTACCACTGCCATCAATCTTGCGGCGTCACTTGCAAGCGAAGGTAAAAAAACGCTTATAATTGACGCTGATCCACAGGCAAATGCAACAAGCGGATATGGCATTGATCCTCGTACAATGTCCTCGTCCATATATGAATGTCTGGTCGATGGTTATCCAATGAAAGGTTCTCAAGTAAAGACATGTGTCGAAGGTCTTGACCTGATCGGTTCAAGAATCGACCTTGCCGGAGCTGAACTTGAACTGATAGGAAAGCCTGAACGAGAAAAAGTTTTGAAAAAGCTTCTTGCCGGGGTAAAGGATGATTATGATTATCTGCTTATTGACTGTTCTCCTTCATTAGGGCTGATAACAGTGAATGCTCTTACAGCGGCAGACTCAGTGATAATACCCGTTCAGGCTGAATATTTTGCACTGGAAGGGATCAGTAAACTACTTAACACAATCAGAATCATAAAATCGAAGCTTAATCCATCACTTGAAATAGAGGGTTTTCTTCTTACAATGTATGATGCCCGGCTCAGACTGGCCAACCAGATTTATGAGGAACTTAAAGGGCATTTCGCAGATATGGTTTTTGACTCTGTAATTCCCCGAAATATCAAACTCAGTGAGGCTCCGAGCCATGGATTGCCGGCTTTACTGTATGATCCGGAAAGCCGTGGAGCGACATCGCATATAATGCTTGCAAAAGAGATCATTGCAAATCATAAACACAATTGACAATGACGGCATCTTCAAATAAAAAACGGAGTGCTCTCGGAAGGGGACTCGACTCTCTTATTCCTATGGATGACGTGCCTGCCCGCGGAGCTTCGGCCATCAATGAAATAGCACTTGAGAGTATATCTGCAAATCCTGAGCAACCTCGTACAAATTTTGATGAGGAGTCATTAGCTGAACTGGCCTCTTCAATTTCAGAATTAGGTATAATCCAGCCGCTTTCACTGCGCAAAACCGGCCCGGATACATATCAGATAATCGCAGGCGAACGTCGCTATCGCGCCGCTATGATCGCAGGCCTGAAAAGTGTACCTGCCTATATACGCACTGCTAATGACCTTGAACTCACTGAGATGGCTCTTATTGAGAACATCCAGCGAGAGGATCTGAATGCCATAGAGATAGCATTGACATTCAAAAAGCTGATTGAACAATATAGCCTTACACAGGAACGCCTGAGTGAACGCATCGGAAAAAAACGAGCTACAGTTGCAAATTTTCTGAGGCTTTTGAAGTTACCCGCCGAAGTGCAGCTTGGTCTTCGAGACAAACTTGTTGACATGGGTCATGCGAGAGCTTTACTATCTATAGATAATCCGGCACAACAGCTAAAACTATACAACCGTATTGTAAAAGAAGGACTATCAGTCAGGAAAGTTGAAGAGATAGCAAAAAAACTGCGTAATGGTGAAATTGATGAACCTAAAAAAGGAAATCAAACGCCACAGGATTATGATATACTCCGGACACATCTGTCGTCGGTGTTCAGAACCGATGTAAAGTTTCAGTGCAATAATTCGGGAAAAGGAAGCATAACATTTGCTTTTGCCAATGAAGAAGAGCTTGCACGCCTGATCACAATTTTTGATTCGCTGAAAAGTTCCGGATCAATAGAAGAGAAATAAACCGCTGTTTTAATTTTGCATTGGTATTGCTTTGAATTTGAAAAAATACATAGTTGTATTTGTGTGCCTTTATATAGCTGGTATACACTTGGCCAATGGACAGGCTAAAACTGATCCAGATGATCCGGATACAGCAAGAATTGACAGCATAAAAGCTTATCTTGAGCGAGGTAAAGCGCTTCCCGACTCAATTCTAATAGGCCGAGAGCCGGTATTGCTTCCTTCGGAAGTAGACGAGGAGAGTTTTGAAATAAGGGGTGACAGCATGTATGTGCTTGCTTCTGATACATTTCCGATTTTAGAAGATCCGGAGTGGGAAAGACGCGAAGTTGCTTTCACGCCTGATCCGAAACGTGCGGTCTGGCTATCAGCGCTTTTCCCTGGATTAGGTCAGGTTTATAACAGGCGCTATTGGAAACTCCCTATTCTTGTAGGCGGCTATATGGGACTTGCCTATGCAACATCCTGGAACAGCAGTATGCTTAAAGATTATACACAGGCTTACTCTGATATAATGGACAGCGATCCCACAACAAACAGCTACATGAATCTTTTTCCTAACAATGTGAAAGAAGAGGATCTTGACAAGACGTGGCTAACAAATACGCTGAAATCCCGTAAGGACTATTTCAGACGAAACAGGGATCTATGTATTATTGCAATTGTCGGGGTATATCTTGTAGCAATGGTCGATGCTTATGTCGATGCATCGCTCGCTCATTTTGATATTTCGCCGGATCTATCACTGCAATGGTCTCCAGCAGTAATTCAAGACGGACGTAACAAATTGCCGTCGGTAGGATTGCAATGGGCTTTGAATTTTTAGTGTTATCATAACTATAACAAAAGGGTGTGGCTCATTGAACCACACCCTTTTGATTTTATGAAATCCAATTATCATCATTTAAACACCGGCGCCTTTTGATGAGTGTGGGATGGCGAACCTGTTTCAATATAAGGCCAACCCTGCTCGTCCCAGAGGATTTTGTCAAGCCACATCATGCGTCCTTCTTTGGCACGCCCTTTGGTGTAGCCATGATAAAGATACCATGTATCACCATTGGTATCAGTAGCTATCTGAGATCCATGCCCAGGCCCACGGGTAATGTTGTCACCTGAAATAACAAGCGTATAGCCGTTATCGATCATATCTTTGCCGTTACGATCGATAAAAGGTCCGGTAGGTGAGTCTGATCGACCTACACCAACATGATAGGTGCTATTGTCACCTTCGCAACAAGAACCGATAGAAGCAAAAAGATAATACTTTCCGTTGTGCTTGAAAATGTGGGAACCTTCAAATGCCCTGCCGGCAACTTGCTTTTTCGAAGCACCGTCTTTCACCTTAAGAGTCTCGGGATCAAGCTCAATCATATATAACCCACTGAAACTTCCCCACAAAAGAAGCAGACGATTGTCGTCAGTAATAAAAAGTGAAGGATCAATGGAATTCTGAACACCTATTTCATCACTTGTGAAAAGCTTACCCTGATCAATAAACGGACCGGTCGGCGTAGATGCTGTAGCAATTCCAAGACCGTTGAGATGCTCCTCTCCCCATTTCGACTGTGAATAAGTCAATACATATTTATCCCCGACTTTGGTTATGTCAGGTGCCCACAGATTACCTCCCGGAAGAAGTGAAGGACGTTTCTCCTTATCAGGAAATGCATTTGAAATATACTCCCAATCAACAAGATTGGACGAACGATAAATAGGAATGTCTCCTAATGGGCCTTGTGTGCAATAAGCATAGAAATTTCCATCATCAGCCTTTATAAAGGTAGGATCAGGAAAGTTTGACGATATCACAGGATTGGTGTAGTACTGGGCAGAGGCTCCAAATGCCAAAGCGACAAGCGGAACAAAAAAACGTCGTTTCATGGAAAAACTCTAAATGTATATTTATATTCTTTTCAAATATAATAATGTTTTCTTTATTTTGCGAATATGAAAACTCAATTTTACTTCCCGGAGATTAATATAAATCCTATATATTTAGCTGCAATCTTTATTTGATCAAGATAATAAACAATCCAATAGATGATGAAACATAGTCACCAAAATATAATCGACATACTCAATCGTGAAAAATGCTCATGTGTGATCGAAAGTGTAAATGGGGAGATTTACATAGGATATGAGAGGGGAGTGACGGATCTGCTATCTTTGTTGAATAACAATCAGACCATACTTCATGGGGCTTTTATAGCGGATAAGGTTGTCGGTAAAGGAGCCGCTGCCATTATGATACTTGGCAGCGTAGGTGGAATATATGCTGACGTCATAAGCCGTCAGGCACTTCAATTAATAGAAAACGCCGACATTGATTTAGAATATAGAATACTTACAGACAATATTATAAACAGAGCTGGTACGGGTATCTGTCCGATTGAAAAGCTTTGTGCAGACTGCAAAACTGCACAAGAATGTTTACCTCACATTACAGACTTCGTAGCCAAAATTAAATAAGCAAATGCATTTATACTCTTTTAGTAATTTATAATGCAAAATAAAAGGGGAGTGGAAGCTAATCTAAAAGATTTTAGTTAAATTTGTGGCAAAGACAAAACGTAAAAAACCTTTTTTGCGATGACAATCGACAATTACAATTTCAACGGCAAGAAAGCTATCGTGCGCGTTGACTTCAATGTGCCTCTGGATGAGAATGGCAAAGTAACAGATGACACCCGTATCCGTGGTGCGCTTCCTACCCTCAAGAAAATCCTTGAAGATGGCGGCAGTCTTATCATCATGAGTCATATGGGTAAACCTAAAGGTAAAGTTAACGCCAAGTTTTCTCTTGCTCAAATTAAAGATGACGTAGCCAAGGCACTTGGCCGTGATGTAAAGTTTGCTCCTGACTGCGCTGACGCCTCGGAAGCCGCTGCAAATCTTAAGCCCGGAGAAGTTCTCCTGCTTGAGAATCTTCGTTTCTATCCTGAGGAAGAAGGTAAGCCAGTGGGAATTGACAAGGAAGATCCCGCTTATGAGGCAGCCAAGAAAGAAATGAAAGAGCGTCAGAAAGAATTTGCAAAGAAGCTCGCCTCGTATGCCGATGTTTATGTGAATGATGCCTTTGGCACAGCTCACCGCAAACATGCATCGACAGCTGTTATTGCAGACAGTTTCGACGCTGATGACAAAATGCTTGGCTATCTCATGGAGAAAGAAGTCAATGCAGTTGACAACATCCTGAGCAACATACAGCGCCCATTCACCGCTATCATGGGCGGATCGAAAGTATCGACAAAAATCGGTATTATCGAGAACCTTATGGATAAGGTTGATAATCTGATCCTTTGCGGAGGCATGACTTATACATTCGCAAAAGCTCAGGGAGGTAAAGTCGGCATGTCGATCTGTGAGGACGACAAACTTGACCTCGCGTTGGATATCATTAAAAAGGCAAAAGAAAAAGGTGTAAATCTGGTACTTGGTTCTGACTGTGTTGCAGCTGATGCATTCAGCAATGATGCAAATACTCAGATTGTATCTGTAATGGATATTCCCGACGGCTGGGAAGGTCTGGATGCAGGTCCCGAGACTCGTGAGGCATTTAAGGCTGTTATCAAAAACGCCAAGACTATCCTTTGGAATGGTCCGGCCGGAGTATTTGAATTTGATAACTTCACAGCAGGTAGCCGCGCTATTGCCGATGCAATTGTAGAGGCTACCGACAATGGTGCATTCTCTCTTGTCGGCGGTGGTGATTCTGTGGCTTGTGTAAACAAATTCGGCCTTGCAGATCAGGTAAGCTATGTATCGACTGGCGGAGGCGCACTCCTTGAAGCCATCGAGGGCAAGATTCTTCCCGGTATCGCAGCTATCAAAGGCAAATAAGTTTACCATACTGTAGGAAATTATATTTTAGTATAACGGTCATTATGTTTAAATACATAGTGACCGTTCTTTAATTTATTCATAAAAAACATTGTCTAAACTATAGGCAGAAGTATGCATGACGTTTTAAACATAATGCATATTATGTTAAATAGAATATTGAGGCAAGTAAGAGATTATACAAATCAGTCCTAATTCTTTCAACTCATACACGCTTTTCTTGACTTATCACCAAATATCCAATTTAAAAATAATCTTTATTATCTGGAATTTTTGAATTCTATAAATATCTAATATCATCAAACAACACATGGGAAAAAACATTGCATGATTTCGTGCACTAAGGATAAAACCGTTTCTGATTCATTTCGATATCTACGGCTGCCTCTTTTTGAGTCTATTAATATCTTCCGCCCTTATTACACTCATAAATGAAATCTCTTAGAGGTTTGCTTGTATAGTGTAAATAATCACCATAAATCGCAATACTTCCGCATCCGTTGTACCCACTTCATATCACTTCATATTTTGCGGTATCAATAAGTCAGAGCCAATTGCATATCTGTAATTACCTCAGAATCACTTTCGACTATTGCACAAATAATTATTGTTTCTTGTTACCAAATGAAATGTCATAATTATATGCTTATTATTTGTTTAATCAAATGATTAGATTATTGACGCTTTACACTAAGTCATTATAAAACAGTCTATTTCCACAACTTACGCTTTGAAACTCTCTGTGAGTTTTTATATGTCCCGATAATATACTGCAATTTTTAAAATTAAACATTCTAAAAGCTTTATAACATCACCAATTTTAACACATATTGGATATGACATTGCGTTCGAAATAATATATTTGCAAAATGTAACCCAATTATTAATAATTTAAAGCAATCGGACTGTCATTAAAAATGAAAATATTTGGATCTATAGTTTTTTCATTGATTATATCATTGGTGATATCTGCTTGCAATAGCGACGTGTTTATTGATGGTCCGGACTCCCCTACTGAAAAAGAATTCTATATTGAAGGTGATGGAGGCGAGATATCATTTAAAATCAGTAGAAAGGGTCTTGTTAGAATTTCTATTGATCATGTAAGTGATGACAGAGGATACACTTATTACAACAGTAACGGTGAGGAAATTCCTGAGAAAAGTCCGGTATCGGAGCTTGCCAGAATACACTATGAAAACAGGTGGATTATGTATGATGTGGAAATCGAGGGAGACAAACTTACATTCAAGAGCATTGAAAATTGTCAGGACATTTTAAATCACACAATACGGCTTGAGTATGATTATACAACAAAGTTTATTCTTGTAAATACAACTGCCGGCCTCCAGACAGAAGTTCTCAGGGTCGAGTACGATAAGACACTGGGAAATATTGACAATTCTCAAACTCGCACAAAAACATTGACGGTCAATAATAGTTCTTCAAATCCGACAACAATCGGCATCAAGCCATACATTGGCATACAATCAGCCGGAATTGTAGAACCAGAAGAAAGATGGGCAAGATATCTGAAACTAAAAATGCCGGTACCTACATTTGTGGAAGGGAAATGGCTGCTGACTGATGACAAGGAGATAACACTCGCTTCATCACTATATTATTTCATGCCTGATTGGGATATATCAACCGATGTTGAAATACCCGCGAATAAAAAGGCCGATATACTGACTACAGTCACAATGTCGAAATTGAATGCACATGGAATGATTGAATATGTCAACCCCATTTCCGAACGTCATTTCACCACATCGTTTACATGTACATTTGTTGAGCCTATAGACTACGATATCAATCTTATCTATGAATAAAAAAAGATTTTGGACGGCTCTGACAGCTGTATTGATGCTGTTTATTTCGACTTATGCAGAAGAAAATATCACTCTTGCCAATGTTTTTGGCAGACCTTTGCAATGGTGTGTCGGAGTTGAAACATCTCCGGCTTTTGTGCCTGGTACTACGGCTTTCCTTAAAGGTACCAATCCGAAGAACTCGGCCGTTCACAACAGTTTATCAGGTACACTGAGAACAAATTTCAGTTTCGATAAAAACAGTCATGACGGTTCGTTGTATACCAATGTTTACCAAGGTATAGGAATCGGAGCATTATCATTTTTTCATCATAATCTTATGGGTACCCCGATATCGGCCCATGTATTTCAAGGAGCTCCCATATTACATCTGAATAACCGGCTATGGCTCGGCTATGAATGGAAATTCGGTGCTGCTATGGGATGGAAAAAATATGATGTAAATACCGCTGGGAGCAATGCTCCTGTCAGCACATCGGTAACAGCACACATGGCATTCGGATTAAGACTCAATTACTCACTGTCTGCAAACTGGCTTATGACATTAGGAATAGAAGCAAGCCACTATTCCAACGGTAACACGTCAATTCCCAATGCAGGAGTAAATTCTATAGGAGCAATTGCTGGTGTTTCATATCTTTTAAATGCTCCAAAAGAGAAAAAGCATCATTCTAAATTTGAGCCGGATACTGATAATCATACGAAATGGTTTTATGACATCATGGTTTACGGATCTTGGCGCAAAAAAGTAGTTTGCGTTGGGTCGAACGACGATATTCCACAAATAATACCTGGACGTTTTGGTGTATTGGGGTTCCAATTTTCTCCTATGCGGAAACTTAACCAATGGATCGCTACCGGAGTTGCCCTCGATGTTCAATATGATGAAAGTGCCGGTATCGCACCTTATTGGGTGGAAGGCAGTTTTCATGATAATGTAAAATTCTATCGCCCTCCTTTTATAAAACAACTCAGTACCGGTTTGTCAGCTCATGCAGAACTGATAATGCCAATTTTTGCTATCAACGCAGGGCTTGGATTCGACATATTGAATCCCAAAGGCAATAAAAGGTTCTATCAGTCATTGACTTTGAAAACATTTGTGGTGCGTAATGTGTATCTCAACGTTGGTTATCGGCTTGGCAATTTCAACGATCCGCAAAATCTCATGCTCGGATTAGGAATCAGATTATAAAATCCATACAGATTTTGATGTAATCTATATTAAATAATTGTCGGCTGTTTGACGTATAATTGGTGCTTTTGATTATTTTTGCAAACAAACATAAACAACTACCATATCAATACCACACCTACACATGGATCAGAACAAACGTACGTGTCTATATGACAGTCACGTGAAACTTGGCGCTCAGATCAGCCCTTTTGGCGGATTCGACATGCCAATCCAGTACAAGGGAATCGTAGAAGAACACAATGCAGTGAGAGAAGCATGCGGCATGTTTGACGTTTCCCATATGGGAGAAGTCGCGGTGACAGGTCCTGAAGCAGAACGTTTTGTCAACTATATATTTACGAACGATCTTACAGGTGCGCCCACAGGTAAATGCTACTATGGCATGATGCTTCATCCTACCGGAGGTACAGTTGACGATCTTATAGTGTATAAACGAGGAGATAATGATTTCTTCTTGGTAATAAATGCTGCAAATATCGATAAGGATGTGGCATGGATAACAAGTCATGCCACCGGATTTGATGTAAAAATCGATCATCAAAGCGATCTCTATGGAGAAATAGCCATTCAAGGTCCAAAAGCCGAATCAATTATTATCGAAGAGCTTAATCTACCTGTTGCCGATCTCGAGTTCTACAATTTCTCCACCTATGAATATAATGGTGATCAGATTATCATAAGCCGGACCGGTTATACCGGAGAAGATGGTTTCGAGATTTATGCAAGCAATGCCACAACGCAAAAAATATGGGACACACTGATATCCACCGGTCGTGTTGAACCATGTGGCCTGGGTTGCCGCGACACACTGCGTTTTGAGGTTGGACTCCCCCTTTATGGAGATGAACTTGCCGATGACATAACACCTATAGAAGCCGGTCTTGGTATTTTCGTGAAACTTGACAAACCGGATTTTATCGGAAAAGATGCTATTGCAGCTCAAAAAGCAGAAGGCGTAAAACGTAAACTTGTCGGTATCGAACTTCAAGACCGTGCAATACCTCGCCACGGGTATGAGATACTGAATGCCGATGACGAAGTAGTCGGCCATGTCACTACCGGCTATCATGCAATATCTGTCGACAAAAGCATCGCAATGGCACTTGTAGATGCAAAATATGCAGCACTCGGTACAGAACTCAAAGTGCGCATACGCCGCAAAACCTTTCCTGCGGTGGTTGTAAAAAAGAAATTCTATAAAAAGAGCTACAAACAGTAAATCAACAAAGTAGTTCAACAATCACAGATAATAAAAACAAGATACAATATATCGATCATGAGCAAAATCTACTACTCCCCTTCTCACGAGTATATCCGTGTAGAAGAAGACGGCACTGGTTTCATCGGCATCAGCGATTTCGCACAGCATCAGCTTGGCAATGTTGTTTATGTAGACATGCCGGAAGAAGGAGACGAAATCACTGCCGGAGAGGACTTCGGAGCAATAGAAAGTGTTAAGGCGGCAAGTGACCTTATCGCTCCTGTAAGCGGAACAGTAATTGCTGTAAATGAAGCTCTTGAAGATAATCCTCGTCTTGTCAATGAAGACGCTATGACAAATTGGATCATCAAGGTCGAGATCTCAGATTCTACAGAGCTTGACACCCTTCTTGATGAAGAAGCTTACAAAGCTCTTTGTGAGAACGAACATTGATATTTTCCTAAAAACACCTTAAAAATTCCCGCGTTTACCACCCCAGTTGAAAAAAACGACGGTGGTGCGCGGGAATTGCACATAAGGAGATACAATCATCTCATATACACAGAATAGAATCAGACATGTCACATAGATATTTCCCCCACTCTCAGGAAGATATCGCTTCGATGCTTGAGACCTGCGGTGTAAAGACCATGGATGATCTTTATGCCGACGTACCCGAACAACTAAAGTTCAAGGGAACCTACAATGTTCCATCGGAAATGAGCGAACATGAGGTAAGAAAATTCTTTAATGCACTCGGTCGAAAGAACACGACATTTGACACAATACTTGCCGGTGCCGGATATTATGATCATCAGGCACCAGCCGCTATAGGTTCTCTTATTTCCAGGTCGGAATTCCTGACAGCATATACGCCATACCAGCCAGAGATATCACAAGGCACACTCCAATATATTTTCGAATACCAATCGATGATGACTACTCTTACAGGGATGGAGGTGTCAAACGCATCGATGTACGACGGAGCGACAGCTACAGCCGAGGCTATAATGATGGCTGTGGCTGCCGGACGCAAGAAAAACCGTATACTCATTTCAGCAACAGTAGCGCCATCTGTGAAATCGGTAGTATATACATACGCCAAATATCACGGCATTATTGTTGATGAAATTCCTGCTACAAATAACGGCACAACTTCAATTCCAGATCTTGAGCAGATGCTCAGCAGCGGAGATGTTGCCGGTGTAGTAGTCGCAACACCTAATTTCTATGGAATTCTGGAGGACTATACAGGAGTGGCCGACATTTGTCATAAGGCAAAGTCTCTCCTTATAATGCACTGTATAGCCGGAGATCTCGCATCGATCAAGAGTCCTGGCGAATGGGGCGCCGATATAGCTGTCGGTGATGCACAATCACTTGGCATTCCACTAAGTTATGGAGGTCCATATCTCGGATTCCTTTGTGCTAAAAAATCTCTTATGAGAAAAATGCCGGGGCGTATTGTCGGCGCTACGAAAGACAGTGAAGGACGTAGAACTTTTGTACTTACCCTCCAGGCACGCGAACAGCACATCAGACGCGAAAAAGCGACAAGCAACATCTGCTCAAACCAGGGGCTAATGGCTCTTTACGTCACAATCTACATGTCGCTCCTCGGAGCCAAAGGGCTTAGGGAAACTACCGAAGCCGGAATCGCCGGTGCACATTGGCTTTGTAATAAACTGACAGCTACCGGTAAATTCACTCAGACATATCCTGATAGTGTATATCTAAATGAATTCTGTCTGACTGCTACAGATGCCACTTATATCGATAATTTCATGCAACAGGCGGAAACCGAAGGTATACTTGCCGGAGTAAAGCTCTCCGACAACAATCTGCTGATAGCAGTTACAGAAACTGCTTCAAAGGAGAGCCTCGAGAAGCTTGTGGAAATAGGTAATAACCTTTGAAAATGCATTGTAACTATGAACCGCGATTTTTACAGCAATCTCATTTTTGAGGTTTCGCGTCCAGGACGCAAGGGTTATAAATTACCTAAAAATGAATTTGAAAAGGTTGCGCTTCCCTCTCAGCTTATGAGAGAAACTGCACCTGAACTTCCCGAAGTAGATGAACCGTCGGTAGTACGCCATTACAATAATCTGAGCACGAATAATTTTGGAGTAGACACCGGCTTCTATCCACTTGGTTCGTGCACGATGAAATATAATCCCAAAATCAATGAAGAGATAGCATCCCACCCGTCGATAACACATCTTCATCCGATGCAACCAGAATCGACGGTGCAGGGAGCTCTTGAGCTCTATCATATTCTTCAGGGATATCTGGCTGAGATAGGCGGAATGAAGGAGTTTACACTCAACCCGTTTGCTGGCGCTCATGGAGAGTTGACCGGACTTATGGTGATCAGAGCCTATCACATGTCGCGCAATGATGTGAAGCGTGTCAAAGTAATTGTTCCTGACAGTGCCCATGGTACCAATCCAGCCTCAGCAGCAGTGGCAGGTCTTGAAATAGTGGAAGTAAAGAGTCGCGAAGACGGAACTGTGGATGTAGACGATCTGCGTCCGCTTCTTGACGAGACTATTGCCGCTGTGATGATGACCAACCCTAACACTCTTGGTATTTTTGAAAAAAATATCCCGGAAATAGCAAATCTGGTGCATGAGGCAGGCGCACTTCTTTACTATGATGGAGCGAACCTTAACCCAATGCTTGGCATGGCCCGTCCGGGCGACATGGGCTTTGACGTGATGCACATCAATCTACACAAAACATTCTCCACACCTCATGGAGGCGGAGGTCCTGGTTCGGGTCCCGTGGGTGTCAGAGAGGGTCTTGAACAATTCCTGCCAAATCCTCGCGTTGTCAAAAACAACGACAGCAGCTACTCGCTCTCGACAACTGAAACAGCACTTGGCTGTGTCTCGGCGACACTCGGCAATTTTGCCGTGCAGGCACGAGCTCTTGCCTATATCCTGTCACTTGGCCATGAAGGACTCGCCGAAGCCGGCAAACTTGCCACACTTAACGCCAATTACGTTAAAGAGAGACTTCGCGACAGTTATCTGCTTCCAATCGACGGCTTATGCAAACATGAGTTTGTTTTCGACGGGTTAAAAGACAAGTCAACCGGTGTGACGACTCTTAATGTTGCCAAACGTCTGCTTGACCGCGGATATCATGCCCCGACAATCTATTTCCCGCTTCTTTTCCATGAAGCTCTCATGATTGAGCCGACCGAAACCGAAAGCAAAGATACGCTTGACGAGTTTATAAGCGTGATGCATGACATCGCCCGAGAAGCCACAGAAGATCCAGAGACAGTTAAAACCGCACCTCATCTTACCCCTGTTACACGTCCCGACGACACAGAAGCGGCACTACACCCAATTGTGACATGGTCGGAACTCAATGCCAAGTAATGACTGAAACCGATATAATCATCATAGGAGCAGGCCCCGGCGGCATGGATACTGCCGCCGCAGCCTGTGCTTCAGGTAAAAATGTCGTCCTGATTGAAAAGGGGTCGATTGGAGGTACCTGTCTTAACCGCGGATGTATTCCAACCAAAGCTCTTGCAAGAACAGCCCAAATTGCGATTGACGCAAAAGAGGCAGGAGATTTCGGTCTTGGGATTCAGAACATCAATGTTGATTTCCGGCGAGTGATGGAGCGCAAAGATGAGGTTGTTACCACATTGCGTGAAGGTGCTGTAATGGGACTCAAAGGAGTCCGAATTGTTGAAGCTGAGGCAAAATTCACCGGTAAAAATACCGTATTGGCTGCCAATGAAGAATTTACCGCACCTATGATAATCATAGCCACAGGTTCGGCACCATCAAAAATACCTATTCCTGGTGCTGAATATGCTATCGACAGTGATTCTTTTCTGGAAACAAAAGAGCTCCCCGCACGAGTTACAATAATCGGCGGCGGTGTCATAGGCATTGAATTTGCTTCAATTCTGAATGCTCTTGGATGTGAAGTTACTGTAGTGGAATTCTGCAAAGAGATTCTTCCGCCGTTCGACAAAGATATCGCCAAACGTCTGCGTATGTCTCTTAACAAACGTGGAGTAAAGATTCTGACTTCGTCGAGTGTTACTGAAATCAAACAGGATCATACAGTTATCTACGAAAGCAAGGGAAAAATTGCTGAAGTGGAAAGTGATATTGTTATCATGGCTGTAGGACGCAAGGCAATCATTCCCGAAGGTCTTGATAAAGCCGGTATCGAAGTCGGCAAACGCGGTATTACTGTAAACGAGAATTATGAAACGACAGTTCCGGGCATATATGCAATAGGTGATGTTAACGCCCAATGTATGTTGGCTCATGCCGCAGCCGCACAAGGTAAAAAGGTGCTCGGCGAAGACATCGACATGAATGTGGTTCCAGCGGCGGTGTTTTCTGTGCCTGAATGTAGCATGGTTGGTCTTACTGAAGAACAATGCAAAGATCAAGGTCTTGACTACAAGTCAATAAAGGTGCCATTCCGTAGCAATGGAAAAGCTGTGGCAATGGGAGAATCCGACGGACTGCTCAAACTCATTACTGAAAATGCGACCGGAAAAATTCTCGGTGTGCATATCTGTGGTCCGCATGCAGCCGATTTAATCTCTGAACCGGCGCTTGTCATGGCCAACGGCCTTACAAAGGAAAATATAACACGTACAATTCACTCACATCCCACTCTTGGGGAAATATTAGCATCAGCTGTAACAAGGTGAACAGTTTTACATATTGCACCCCGACCAGATATGTATTCGGTCAAGGTGTTGAGTCGGAGACCGGCCGTCTTGCAAAAGAGTATCTTGAAAATCCTAAGAAAATACTCATTGTTTCAGGTGGAAACTCTGCCCGCAAGAGCGGTCTTCTTGAACGTGTAATCAAATCAGTCACTGGTGAAGGTATTGAAGTCTTTGAAATAGATGGTATAAAGCCTAACCCGACTGACGACAGAGTATATGAAGGCATAGCACTTTGCCGTAAACACGACATAAGAGCAATACTCGGCATTGGTGGAGGATCAGTGATCGATACAGCTAAAGCGATTGCGCTTGGAGTTGAATATGAAGGTGATTTCTGGGATTTTTATGCCGGTAAACAAAGTCCTGAAAAAGCACTGCCGATAGGTGTTGTTCTGACTATACCAGCTGCAGGAAGCGAAGGCTCGGGCAACTCCGTTATAACCAAACTCGATGGACTTCACAAGATAAGTCTGCGAAGTGATTTTGCTCTGCGCCCCAAATTTGCAGTAATGAATCCCGAGCTGACTTATACACTCCCGCCCTATCAGACAGCATGCGGCATCGCCGACATGATGGCCCATATAATGGAGCGTTATTTCACTCCGACTGAAAATGTCGAGGTGACTGATGGAATATCAGAAGGACTGCTACGGTCAATTATCGCCGTTGCTCCGCGTCTTTTTAAAGATCCGACAAACTATGACGCACGTGCCAATATAATGTGGGCAGGCACAATGGCTCACAATGGCATTTGTGGTTGCGGACGTGTAGAAGACTGGGTATCGCACGCTATGGAGCATGAACTAAGTGCAGTGTACGGCGTAGCCCACGGTGCCGGACTTGCGGTGGTTTTTCCGGCATGGCTTACCTACATGGCAGAGACAGCACCATCGCGTCCGGCCCGTTTTGCACGACAGGTGATGGGAGTTCCTGCTACATTTGATGATCATGGAGACGCATTGGCCGGAATTGAAAGACTGAAAGCTTTTTATTACTCAATAGGTCTTCCTGTCACCCTTGACGGACTTGGCATAAACAATCCTGACATAGAACTTCTTGTAAAGAAGTTACATGAAAACAAGGGTGAGATAATAGGCGGCTACCGCAAGCTTGATGCGGCAGCAACTGAAAAAATTTACAGATTAATGATGTGAAATGGCTCTGATACTCAATATAGAGACTTCGTGTGCGACATGCAGTGTCGCACTTTCCTATGACGGAATGATTCTTCATCATCTCGAAGATTTTGAAGGACGTAATCACGCAGCTATGCTGAGTGACATGATAAAAAGCTGCATGGACTATCTTGAAACCCATGATGGCATGAAACTCGATGCAGTAGCTGTATCAATAGGTCCAGGCAGTTATACAGGGCTACGAATCGGTCTCTCAGAAGCTAAAGGTATCGCATACGGACTAAAGATACCGCTTATCGGTGTTCCGACACTTGAACTTCTGGCTACAATGGCAATGTTTGAAATCGCGGATTTTAATCCTGACACTGATTTGTTTGCCCCTATGATAGATGCGAGAAGGATGGAAGTTTTTACAGGCGTTTATGATGCGTCACTTCAACCTCTTATGGGGCCATCGCCTGAAATTCTTGATGATTCAGTGTATTCGAGATGGCTTGCTCCAGGTCGTCGTCTGCTTTACATGGGCGACGGAGCGAAAAAAGCAAGAGAAGTCCTACGCTCCGTATCAGCAGTGTATGTACCTGATATCATTCCTTTGGCAACAGGCATGACTCCCCTATCTGAAAAACTGATGCGCGACAAGAAATATCTTGACCTTGCTTATTCGGTGCCTCAATATCTCAAAGAATTTCAGGCAACAGCTCCGCGAAAAAAGTTGAAAGGGAAAAGAAAATATGCGCAGTTTTTCCTAACTTTACAAAAAATAACAGCAAAGTCAAGGTAAAAAAATATGTCGGAACTACAGGAGTTACAGAAATCCATTGCTGAAGAGCTAAAGGCTTTAAACGACCGGATCGATTGTGCCTTGAAGTCTCCGAATATACTACTTAACTCCATAATAGGCAATTACCTTTCGGTAAGAGGGAAACAGGTGCGTCCGATTGTTGTGATGCTCTCTGCCAAGATTGCAAGTGGCCATGTAAATACCAAAGCGATTGAAGGCGGAGCAGCTGTTGAACTGTTACACAATGCATCGCTTATACATGACGATGTTGTAGACGACAGCAAAGAGCGCCGAGGACGTAAAACTGTAAATGCTTTATGGGACAACCATATTGCGGTACTCGTAGGAGACTATTTCACTACAACGGCCCTTAATTGCGCTATCGGCACCAATGAGTTGAAAATCATTGACTCAATTTGCCGTCTTGGTCAAAAATTATCCTTAGGTGAGCTTGATCAGATACATAACGCACGTTGCAACCTTCTGAGTGAAGAGGCATACATGCAGGTTATCGAGCGCAAAACCGCATCACTTTTTGTGGCATGTGCGGAAATAGGATGCAATGCAGTGGGAGCATCTGAAGATACAATTAAAAAACTTTCGGATTTCGCACTTTTACTCGGTTTATGTTTTCAGATCAGAGATGATATATTCGACTATTTCACATCTGACGGTAACACTGTAGGCAAACCAACCGGCAATGATCTAAGGGAGGGAAAGGTGACCCTCCCTCTTATCCATGTCCTTCTGCAAAAGGCTCTTCCTGACAATGATAAGATGCTCAAACTTTGCAGTGCAGACCAGCTTTCAGAACCAGAAATTGAAACGCTGATTGAATATGCAAAAAATAACGGCGGTATCGATTATGCCAGAGAAAAGATGAAGGAGCTTCAAAATGCAGCAGAAAAGATTTTGAATACATTTCCCGAAAGTGCTGCCAGAGAACAGATGAGGCATCTATTGTCGTATGTCGTGACACGCAGTTATTAAATCAAAAAGCAGGCGACAACTTCTTAAAACTGTCGGAACTTTAACTGACGCGAATGCGTTAAGGGAAAAGGAATGCCGAATAAAAAAGAGGTATTCCCGACAGAATATATGAGAAAATTCGCCAATATCATTTTTACTATTTTTGTTGTATTTATTTATGGCGTCGCCCGATCGCAGGACGATGTAGATCTATATAGAAAAACCCTTTCATTTCTGAAACTGCTGACTTATGGTGAAAGGAATGAAGATGTAGGCCTTTGTTTTTCATGGCAACAAGTTGAAGGCAAATGGGTTCCGAAAGGCAATGGGTTCAAATTTTTATCGGAAGGACTTGGAGTATATGATTATGAGACCGCAGATAATTTTCATATACCTGACGAAAGCCTATGGCATGTTGATAGAAATTTATGTCCCGCAATAATCAGTGACTCAATATTTCAAAAAACAGATATAGTCACTTTTACATCAGGTAGCGACACAGAATCAAATAAAAATGACAGTACTGCACTCTACATTGAATTAAAACCGTTGGTCAATTACAACGACAGTATTATTCCTGCCAGAATAATCAAGAGTCATGACGATAATGTATCACCGTCCAAACTTGATTTTATTGCATATCTGGATCGCAATGAAGAATTACTGATATTGCGTTTTTTAAACCTTCTTCCACATGAAGTGCAGGCATATATAGACAATTCTCCTTATCCGGCCTCTCGTCTCGGTATATGTTCGCAGTCTATCATTCAAGAGCCCGGCTGCAAGACAAAACCAACAGTTTCAACAATAGACATGAAAGGAGAGATAACATTACCCCCTTTTTCATTTACTTTGTTTAAATTTGCTATCAGGCCAGAAAAATACAAAAAGAGCTGAAATAAAAATTTTGTTTATTGAACCCACAATACTTATGAGTGACCAGTTGAAAATTTACTGCAAAAATACGTCCCGCTATGAAAATATCGAGGCCGGTGAAACTTTAGCGCAAATATACAGCCGACTGTCGGATACAATCAGCATGACCCCGATATGTGCTTTAGTCAATAATAAGACCGAAAGCATGAATTATGCTGTATTTTCGCCCAAACAAGTAGAATTTTTCGACATACAGAGCAAAATCGGAAAAAAAGTATATTCCCGGTCTCTATGTATGTTGCTTTTCAAAGGTGTCAGAGATGTCTTTAACAATGCAAAACTAAGAATTGAGCATTCTATCGCAGGAGGATATTATTGCCAGCTACAAGTTGACGGCAAGCTGAAAATACCAACGTCACATGAACTCGAATGCATTGAAAGCAAAATGCGCGAGACTGTGACTGAAAATCTGCCCTACATCAACCATGAGCGTCTTGCAGAGGATGTGAAAAATATATTCGAAAAAGAAGGTCTTGATGATAAAATGCTTTTACTCGATACAAGACACGAGATATATGCAGGATTTACAAAGCTCGGAGATACCACTGACTCATATTATGGCCCGCTTGCTCCATCAACAGGATATATTAATGTATTTGCCTTAAGCCTATACAAAGACGGCTTTCTGCTGCTTGAACCAGACAATAATGACACAACCATACCATCCAGGCCGATAAAGCAGGAAAAAATGTACACGGCATTCAAAGAGCATCTCGCATTCAATAATGTGATCGGTGTGAGAAATGTCGGAGAACTAAACAGAGCTGTGCTCGAAAAGCGCAGCAATGACCTGATAAACGTAGCAGAAGCATTGCACGATAAAAAAATATCATCGATTGCCGATGATATCACCGAGCGGTACAACAACGGCGGAGCACGCGTTGTACTTGTTGCCGGGCCATCATCATCGGGAAAAACAACCACGACTAAAAGACTCTCGACTTATCTGATGACCAATCTTCTGCGTCCGGTCATGATCTCACTTGACAATTATTTTGTCGATCGTGACAAAACTCCCTTGGATGAAGAAGGCAAAAAGGATTACGAGCATATACACGCACTTGACCTTGACCTTTTCAATAAACAACTTATTGCATTGCTAAAAGGAGAAGAGGTCGAACTCCCCTATTACAGTTTTGAACTTGGCCACAGGATATTCAGAGGTGATCGTGTTAAACTGCAGGAGGGCGATGTGCTGCTCATAGAAGGAATACACGGACTTAATCCGGAATTGACTCAGTCGATTCCCGACGAACAAAAATACCGAGTGTACGTTTCTGCACTTACCACTCTTTCGATAGATGACCACAACTGGATATCTACGTCCGACAACCGTCTTCTACGGCGCATAATCAGAGACTACAAGTATCGCGGAACTTCACCTGTAGATACACTACGTCAATGGCCAAGTGTCAGACGCGGTGAAGAACGATGGATTTTTCCGTTTCAGGAAAATGCCGATTCAATGTTCAATTCATCATTGATATTTGAGCTTGGAGTCATGAAAGATTATGGAGTTGAGATTCTAAGAAAAGTTCCTAATGACTGCGAGGAATATGGAGAGGCTTATCGTCTTCGCAAAATTCTGGAACTATTCCAGTCGATCGGTGACAGACACATACCGCCGACATCGTTATTGAGAGAGTTTTTGGGAGGATCATCATTTCACTACTGATTTAAGAAGAATCAAAACAATGGAAAAAGTTTTCTTACTTGACGCCTATGCTCTGATATATAGGGCATATTATGCACTTATACGTTCTCCCCGCATTACAACCAAAGGACTTAATACATCGGCTGTATTCGGCTTCTGCAATACTCTTGACGAAGTTCTTAAAAAAGAAGACCCCACTCATATCGCAGTTGTATTTGATCCGTCGGGTCCGACATTCCGCCATGAGGCATATACCGAATACAAGGCAAACCGCGACAAGCAACCAGAAGATATAACCCTGTCGATCCCCTACATAAAGGAAATTCTCAAAGCCAGAGGTATTCCCGTGATTGAAGTTGCCGGATATGAAGCCGATGATGTGATCGGTACCATGTCGCGCATGACAGAACTTGAAGGTTACAAAACCTATATGATGACACCTGACAAGGATTATGGTCAGCTTGTCACAGAAAATGTTTTGATCTATAAACCATCGGTAAAGGGAGGAGAAGTTGAAATACTCGGAATTGAGGATATTAAATCGAAATACGATATTGATTCGCCCATACAGGTAATCGACATTCTGGCTCTGGAGGGAGATGCTGTCGACAATATTCCAGGATGCCCCGGAGTAGGACCTAAAACGGCCCAGAAATTAGTAAAAGAATGGAAATCAGTAGAAAATCTAATAGATAATGTCGGCAAGATAAAAGGTGCATTGCAAAAGAAGATTGCCGACAACAGCGAACAGATCATATTTTCAAAATTTCTGGCAACCATCAAGACAGATGTGCCTATAAGCATTGATATTAAAGATTTACAACGTAGCACTCTTGACAAAGAAGCTCTGATAAAGGTTTATGAAGAACTGGAATTCCGTTCATTCATCAACCGCCTCGGAATCGAAGATAAGAAACATAAAGAAGAGAAATCTTCTTCTAACACCAACGTCAGCACAGAAGTTTTCGGAGGTCCAGGCTCTCTGTTTGATATTCATGAAATCGAAGATACGCAGGCTGCAAAACGACTTAAAGTCGACATTCAGCTACTTTTATCCAAAGAAGATATAATTGCCGGCGTAGAGAAGATCTGTAAAGACAGTATCGTCGGAGTCTCATTTAACAGTATCGGAGAACAGGCAACAACAGCAAGAATATCCGGAATAGCCCTCGCCAGTGAAAATAATTGCTGCATGTATGCGACAATGCCGGAGGACCCGACAGAACGCCGAGATCTAATCAGATTATTCGCTCCGATATTCAATACCCCCGGTCTTACTGTCGTCAGCCATGAACTGAAGCGCGACAAAGTTATGCTTGCATGTGAAGGAATTGATATCACAGGTCCCTGTTTTGACACACAGCTTGCGCATTATCTGGTTGATACCGATGCCCGCCACACTCTTCCCGAAATAGCAAACAGCTATATCGGATATGAAACACATGACTACAAGACAGAGCCTCGTTTAAGAAAGCCATATACCATACAGGATCCTGAGTCGGCAATGACACACAGTTGCGAATATGCAGCCACAACATTGAAGATAAAGGATCCATTGCATGACAAGCTTTGCGAAATGGAGATGCTGCAGCTCTACTATGACATAGAGCTGCCAATGACATTTGTGCTCGCTTCAATGGAAATGGAAGGAATGAAAGTCGATCTCAAGGAGCTAAAACGTCTTTCACTTGAATACACCGAACGGATGCATGAACTGGAACATAAGGTTTTTGAACTTGCCGGGTGTAAGTTCAATATCAGTTCACCATCACAGGTCGGAGAAATTTTATTCGGCAAACTCGGACTTGATCCAAATGCAAAACGCACAAAAAAAGGCGGATTTTCCACAACTGAGGAAATCCTTGAAAAATTCAGATCCCGTTTCCCTATTGTTGACTATATACTAAAAATACGTCAACTCAAAAAACTCCTTTCAACATATATCGACGCACTTCCCACTCTTATAAACCCGGTTACAGGCAAAATCCACTCGACATTCAACCAGACAGTCACTTCAACCGGACGTCTATCATCAAGTAATCCAAACCTGCAGAACATACCTGTAAGGGGAAATGATGGCCGGGAAATACGGAAAGCATTTGTAGCCGATCATGGGGATATGCTCATGTCGGCAGACTACAGCCAGATCGAACTCAGACTTATGGCGGATCTGAGCGGAGACAAAGAAATGATCGACGCATTTATGTATGGCGAGGACATACATCGCGCTACTGCCTCCAAAATATACCGGACACCTATAGAAAACGTGACTGATGACCAACGCAGAAAAGCCAAAACAGCAAATTTCGGTATAATTTACGGAATTTCAGCTTTCGGCCTTGCTGAACGACTGAACATATCACGAAGCGAAGCAAAAAGACTGATAGAAGATTACATGGCTACATATCCAATGATACAGGAATATATCTCCGGTATAATAAAAAAAGGGCGCGAAGATGGTTATGTGACGACGTTCACAGGTCGCAGGCGCATGCTTCCTGAAATAACGTCAAGAAATGCCGTTGTGCGCGGATATGGAGAGCGAAATGCGGTAAATGCACCGTTGCAGGGCAGTGCCGCCGATATAATCAAAATTGCAATGATCGCAATTGACCGTCGGTTACGTAACGAAGGATTCCGCTCCACGATGATCCTGCAAGTTCATGACGAACTGGTTTTTAATGTCAAAAAAGAGGAAATGGAGAGACTTCAGAAAATGGTAACTGAAGAAATGGAGGCTGCTTATCGCGGACACGTTTCCATGACCGTATCAGTCGGTATCGGCAATAACTGGTTTGAAGCACATTAACTATTATAATACATCGAAAGATCAAATCCAGTAGACTTAAAACTTCAAAAAAGAGAATATAAAAAGGTTTTTTATTGTATTTTTGCAAAAGGAACCAAGTATAAATCCAATATGGGTCACGCTAAACTCCATGGAATGGGCATTGCGCTCATTACCCCTTTTAAAGCCGACAAAAGCATAGACTTCAAGGCACTTGCAACACTAATCGACTACCAGATAATGAATGGAGCCGACTATCTCGTCGTGCTCGGTACTACAGCAGAAACTCCCACTCTCACAACCGAAGAGCGCCGTGAAGTGCGTGAGTTTGTGGCCAATCGTGTCAATGGGCGTGTGCCTTTAGTGCTTGGTCTCGGAGGCAACAGCACAACCGCAGTAGTCGATGAACTCAAAAATACCGATCTTTCGTCATTCTGTGCGATTCTATCAGTAACCCCCTACTATAACAAGCCCTCTCAAGAGGGACTTTTCCAACATTACAAGATGATATCTGAAGCGTCGCCACGCCCTATCATCCTTTATAATGTTCCAGGACGTACGGGAGTAAACATGACCGCTGAGACCACTCTTCGCATTGCTTCGACATGTGAAAATGTTATTGCGATAAAAGAAGCCTCCGGCAATATGTCACAGATGGATGAGATCATCAAACGCAAACCTTCGGACTTTATGGTGATTTCAGGTGATGACGGAGTCACATTTCCATTGATAACGCTCGGAGCAGTCGGTGTTATATCGGTCATCGGCAATGCATTTCCCAATGAATTCTCAAGAATGGTCCGGCTTGCACTTGAGGGGAGATATGATCAGGCGCTCCAGATACATCACCGGTTTACCGAACTGTTCAATCTACTTTTTGTAGATGGAAATCCCGCAGGTGTAAAATGTGTACTCAATGCGATGGGATTCATTGAAAATGAGCTTCGTCTACCTCTTGTACCGACTCGAATAACAACTAATGACAAGATCAGGCGTGTCCTTGATTCTTTCAAGTAAACATTATAAAAATCCAATATTAAAACATGCTGTAAAGCATGTTTTTTTGTGGCCTTTTTACTCATAACTGATATATTTTATGTTTAATTTTGTTATGGCTGTAAGAATTGTCAGATTCGACAATAATGCAGTCAAAAAACCTAACGATATTCATCTTATTTTTTGACGTTGCAGCTGCGGGTAAAAGCTGCATAACACTATGGTCATAACGTCACTTATTGTGATATTTGTAATCGGTTATCTTGCCATCGCTCTTGAGCACCCGCTTAAAATCGACAAGACTGCATCGGCGCTTTTGCTTGGCATGGTCATGTGGATCGTATATGCTCTTGGAGCTGATTCGATATTGCCTATTATCAATCCAGACCAACTAAAGGCTTATATCGACGGAACTCCATTGGCACAAGAATCACTGTTCAATCAGTCACTGGCTTATGTGATCAATGTGCAGATAGTGGAAAATCTTGGGGAGATAACCCAGACACTGCTGTTTCTGATCGGTGCCATGACGATAGTGGAGCTCGTAGATGTACACGGTGGTTTCTGTATAATCACCAATAATATAAAAGCCCGTGACAAAAAGACTCTTTTATGGGTACTGTGCGGCACGACATTCATTCTATCGGCCGTTCTCGACAATCTGACCACGACAATCGTCATGGTGATGCTTCTTCGTAAGCTTGTATCAAGCCAGAGAGACCGATGGCTGTATGCCGGAATGATAGTAATCGCAGCAAACACAGGTGGAGCATGGTCGCCTATCGGTGATGTAACTACAATAATGCTCTGGGTAAAAGGAAATGTTACAGCTCCTGCTCTTATAGAGTTTGTGTCATTACCAAGTATTGTCGCTCTTATCGTTCCGTTAGTTATCGTATCCCGTCAGCTAAGAGGTAAACTTGGAGAGATGACTCCCCCCAGTTCACCGTCAAATGCTGTATACACATGCACACATCGTGAGCAGATAACGCTATTCACCCTTGGAATATGCGGTCTTATATTCGTACCGGTATTCAAGACATTCACCCATTTACCTCCATTTATAGGTATGCTGCTGGTACTTGGTATGCTCTGGGTGTTCACCGAATGTTTCTACAATGGCAAAAAGATGCTTGACCGCGCTAAAGAACATCGCATTCCACGTGTGATATCACGAATAGACATGCCTTCAATATTGTTTTTTCTGGGTATTCTCATGGCTGTAGCCGTGCTTCAGGCGACAGGAGTTCTGGCTTCATTGGCGGCATGGCTCGACACCAATGTACACAGCGTTTACATCATCAACATCCTACTTGGGGTGCTGTCATCAATAGTCGACAATGTCCCTCTCGTTGCGGCAGCAATGGGTATGTATCCTATAGCCGATGCCACAGCCACAGGATATGCGGCACATTTCGTCGTAGACGGTTGTTTTTGGGAGTTTCTGAGCTATTGCGCCGGTGTAGGCGGCAGCATTCTCATTATCGGGTCAGCCGCAGGCGTCATAGCTATGGGACTTGAAAAAATCAGTTTCGGATGGTACCTCAAGAAATTCTCGCTCCCGGCATTGCTTGGTTATCTTGCCGGAGCCGGAGTCTATATCATAGAAGTTGAACTGATAAAACCGCTGCTAATGTAAAACCGCAGTAAAGGATAAAAAAGAGCGACAGCACTCGTAAAATTTTGATTGCTGTCGCTTTTTTATTACGATTTTCGCATCTTTCAGCAGATAATTTTGGAACTACATAGCATGTAATCGATCATGTAAACAGAGTAAAATATGATCAGTTCAACTATGCTTTCCAACTGTTTTCATAACAAAGATGATTCATATGTAGTCCACCCATTACCCTACTTTTACTTTAGACCATACCACACTTCTCTTGAAATAACAAGGGGCGTGCTATCACACGCCCCGGAATCACTATTTCGTTCAGTCTCTTCTTTTTATAAATCGGTTATTTTACCGGGACAAGCTGAAAAACTGTCTGTGTCTCGGGTTCATAAATACGTGTCACTTTATCATCTTTTACTTCCCAATACACAAGATAACCGTTACTGCGATTGATGATTACATAACCATCGTCTTGCGGCTTAATCGAGAATGTGTGGAGTGCGGGATCAAACAAACCATCGACAAACTCACACATATCATTCAGATAACGTCCGTCCTTGGCATTTACAATACTGTAACCGTCATACTCCGGATTATAAACCAGACGCCAGTTCTGTCGGTCGGGATTCACATCATCCTCCATCGACTGCATGACAGGTGAAGTCCCATTTCCTGCATCTGGATTGCCAAGAATAAGGTTTCCTGCTTTTATTTTGTAAGTACCGTTTTCGAGCAACAGCTTCGGGAAAACATCAAGGCGATAATCGTTTGTCGCTTTATACATGTCGGTCATAGCAGCCACACTACGCCGTAATAACGGCTCGGCATAAAGTGTTCCGACTTTAGGATATGCAACCTTGATTGATCCTTCAAAATCGCGTGATGCTATTCCGGCTGCCTCTCCGGTAAGTCTGTCATAAGTCACAAACGCATTTATAAATGCCTCTTGATCGTCACTTGTAAGCGCTCGATACATCTCTACAGCCGATTCTCCCCTACGGCCGAGCAACTCTCCTGCTTTAAGCCACGGACGTATCTCGGCAAGCATTTTATTGTCAACAGATGCTTCAAGAAGCTCGGCTGAAGCATTACGTATTTTCCTGAATTCTTTTTCTATCGCATCGGCACCTTCCGCAGAATATCCGCCTGTCATCTCCCTCTCATATCGATCGATAATAGACTTGAGATCAGGAGATTCATTTAGACGGCGCAATTTGTGGGCGTTAGGACCAAGGTCTATGTTATAAAGACAGAATGTGCGGAATGCCTCAGCATGATCAGGTACAAGATCGACAATAGCCTTATCCCATGCCTCAGCGGCATTATAGTCAATAGGATTCCAAAGAAAATCAGCAGTGCCTGCCAAACTTATTTTTGACGCTTCAGCATATTCCATCGGATTGGCGGTGAATCCACTAACCATTCCGGTGACTTCTTTGTCATTACCCGTAAACGGCCCCAAAAGCATGTGGTCGATACAATAATCGGTCACAGGATAGTTTAACCATATAAAAGCTTTACGCCCGATGCGTGGATTGACCCAGTCCATGTCCTCGACATTAATCATGTCGACCACAGAGTTTCCGGTCCACATAACCTGAATAAAAGGATCCATAACTGATATATCCTCAAGATATGTCGGCTGAAAACGCGGCTCCCATTTCTTGTTGTAAAGTGACGGACACATAAGAAGGGTCTCTACATCGGAATGCTTTTTGACAAAGTTCTTCATTATGTAGTCCATATACTCGGCATGTTTCTTTCCATCGGCATGTGTTCCGAACACGTCATCAAAGAATATTGCGAAGTTACGGAATCCAAGATCGTACATCTGTTCAAACTTACGGACCGTAGCGATGTTATCATCATCCTGCCAGGAATGATCACCTGCCGGATGAATGCCCCAGACAAATTTTACTTTATTGCGTTTTGCCTCATCGTTAAGCGCTTTCATACGTGCAGCCTCCTCGGCAGGATACAACTCACGCCACTTACCCCTATGATATGGATCATCTTTCGGTCCATAGATATATGTATCAAGCTTGTTACGGCCATAGAACTCAAACTGACTCACCCTGTCATCATAGCTCCATGCATTGCCATAGAATCCCTCGACAACACCTCTGCCGGGAGTAGCCGGCCAGTCATAAATTTCCACACTCATCACTTCAGGCGAAGAAGCGGCAGCGAGGAATGTCTGCACCCCATAGAATGTGCCGGTCTCATCATTTCCAGCAATTATCACCTCTTTCGGCGAAATTTTTAGATAATACCCCTGGTTATGCTCAGGAATCTTGTCGGCGACAGCTGCTACCGCTTTGTCTCCACGCTCGCCTATAGTGAGTTTCACTCCCCTTCCTTGTGAAAAGGTATGCCTTAGTGCTTCGACTGCATCTTTATCGGCTGCTTCAGCCCCTTTTATGTTAAATGAAACGGGGCGGTCAAAAGCTTTTGTACCCCACTCGATTTTCTGTGGCGACGGAGATATATCGACTATCTGAGCCGACATGCTACCGTAAAACAGAAATGCCCCGACCGGCATTGCCCAATGTTTAATTTTCATGGTTGTCGATTTGGTTTATTGATATTTTATTTGGATTACTGACTCTTACGTGGTGAGAAAATACGTGCCGCAATGAAAACAATCACCTGAAATATTACTATTACAGCCGAGCACGGAACGTCGATATAGGCAGAAACGAGCAAGCCGGAAAGGCATGTCACAACCGAAATGATCACAGCGGCAATTGTCATGCTGCGAAATCTCACACATCGAGTCTCTGCAATCATCTGCGGCAATGAAAATAGTGACATGAGGAGCATAATCCCGACCATACGTATCGTGAGCACAACCCCTATCGCAATCATTATCGTCATGACAGTATTAAGCCATTTTACCGGAAGACCTGCCACTGCTGCAAAATCGCGGTCAAACGCCGAAGCTACAACTTTTTTGAAAGCGATGATATAAATAAGCAAAAGTACAGCTGTATATACAGCAAACGATATTATATCAGAGGTTGTGATCGTAAGCAGATTTCCAAAAAGGAAGGCATTAAGCTCCGGAACATAGCCGGGGGTCAGAAATACAAACAGGACCCCAAGCGCCATACCAAACGCCCATATTACAGCGATTGCCGAGTCTTCGCGAACACGGTGCTTTGCTGCCATCCACTCAACTCCCAGTGCAGAAAATACAGAAAAAACCGATGCCGTCACTACAGGATTGAGTCCAAGGAAATAACCGAGCCCAAGTCCGCCAAAACACGCATGTGTGATGCCACCCGTGATCGCAACCATACGCCGCGATATAATATATGTCCCTATTATAGCCGCACATATACTATTGAACAATATGCCAAGTATGGCATTTCTAAAGAATGCGTATTCAAAAAACTCCATCACTTTTGTTTTTGGATTGCCGATGATTCCCCTTTCGCAAATTCTGCAAGAAGAATAATCATCTCGTCGCGTATTTCGGTTGGAAGAGGTATGTCGCGTTTTTGCAGACTTTCCTGCCAAAGAGTGATTTCATCAACAGGTAAAGTAAGCAGAATATCTCGAAACTCCTCCAACTCAGCTGATGTATAATTATTTTCGTTTCTGCCGGAAAACCGGTCAAGCTCTTCATCGTCAAAATAGATCATCTCGCCGGCGCGTTGTACCGATTTATTACATATTTCATGCAACCCACAACAAACCTCATCACCTCCTGTTTCAGCAGCCTCTACAGCAGAAGCACTTTCAGTAGTCGAAGCGGCACTGTCGTGATGCAATAATTTCAATATCACACCGACAATTACCAATGATCCTATGAGAACTAAAAATACCATTTCAAAAATTTATGCGGAAGTCTTGTCTCGGCAAGTTTTTATCAGCCACAATAACTGCTCTGTGCGGATTATAGAATGCCATGCCATAGCCATGCAAATCATTCTTCATGCCCTCAAAGCGATCTTTTAACTCTTTATCATTGTCTATACCGAGAAACACTGCTACATATTGGGGAGAAATGAGGGTGAATGAAGATAATCCGGCAGATTTTGAAATTATATAAAACGGAAATCTGTCAGTGCGACTGTCACACACAGGTATATCGTTTTTGAAATCATATATCATGCCGCCACAACAAACCTCCGACGGATGCAGATGAAGGGCTATACGATAAATGAGTCTGTTGTCATGTCCTTCGATATTGCTGTAGGCATAATAAAGACAACGCTCTCTGAGGACATTTATAACAAAATCATAGGCAAAAGGTGAGTGTATGCCGAATCCTCTTGATGACCGCTGCCTCTTAATCCAGTTAAACATCTCACAACAAAAATCAATCGTTGTCTTCCTCCGATTTGTATTGGCATGAAAGAAGACTGTAAAATAATGCCAATACAGCCCAGATGAAAATCAGAATAATTGATATGCGTGCTATCGCTGCGGTAGTGTGAAGCGAAGGCGGATCAAACGACATGACAACAGTATGCTCACCTTCCGGTATATTCATCGCCCTTAACAAATAGTCGACACGCCCTATCGGTGTTTCCTGTCCGTCGACAGTAGCCTTCCATCCCCAAGGAAAATACACTTCGGAAAATACAGCAAGCGACGGTTGGCTTAACGATACATGATATACAAGCCTGTCGGGAGCATATTCGGTGAGACGTATTGTGTCGCCCGGCTGTGGAGCTGCTTCTGGGATCTGCAAAACATCTTTGAATCTCGCGTCGGCAACAGCTGTAACTGCAGGATTTATTTTATCAAGGGTTGCCATTTCCTCTACAGGTGTATCAGCCCAGACAATATCCGACACAAACCATGCATTGCCAAGAGCATCGTGATTGACTGAGAGTTTACCATCGAGACCGATCACATAACGCGCATTAAGCATGTCAAGAATATTATTGTCGGCTTCCGATGACATTCCTGATGTAAATTTAGAAAGATGTTGCTGAATCAGATCCTGATATCGTGTAAGTTTTGCCGCATGATACCCCCCGATTGCTTTGTGATGATAGGAAGGAGAAGGATGATAGAACCTTGGTATATCCATAACCCTGTAATGTATAGCCGTATCAGCAAGAATCGCTTTGTCGTTTGCGCTCAATGGGAATGGATCGGCAGTAGAAAGTGCCGGAGTGCAGAAACTGTCATGATTGAGATAACGCTTGTCTGCTGTATAGAGATCAGATAGTATCAGTACTGAAATTGCAGCAATAGCCATCCAGTTTTTGATGAACTTTGACGTAGCTGCCCACATAATCATTGCCGAAGCGACAATGAAAATGAGGCTGCGCAGACTATCTGCTTCAACCATGGAATAACGAAGGCGCTCAACTGCCGAATAAATCACCGGATTATCAATATTAAAGGCAGAAATAGCCTCGGCAGGATATCCTTGCTGACCAAGCTGGTAACCTATCATTGATGAGATCTGGACATCGGATTGCGTGACTGCCTCACCATAAATACCGGGGAAAAATATACCCAACAGACAAAAAAACGATGCAACACCAAACGCCAGTATAAAAGACTTACGATAAAGCTTCCATGCATTAGGAGTCATAAACCATTGACGCAAGGCAAGTATACCCAACAAAGGCATGCAGAACTGTGCCAGAACAAGGATGCTCTCCGGTGTACGAAACCTATTATACAACGGGATATAATCAATAAAAAGATCTGTCAGCCACATACAGTTGCGTCCCATCGCAAGCAGTATTGAAAGCACCGTGATTGAAAGCAGTGTCCATTTTAACGGTCCACCCACAATAAAACAGCCAAGTAAAAACAGCACACATACAATAGCTCCCACATATACAGGGCCATTTGTACCTTCCGGTTCTCCGAAATATTGAGAAACATAATTGAGATACTGAGCGGTAAAATTATCAGTTTTACCGTCTTCAATCATTTTCTGAGCATCAGGAAGATCTGCAAGATTGAGCTGATGCAGTTCGCCGCCTACAGGCTTAATCGAAGCCCCACCCTTGATGTTAGGAATAATAAGTGAGAATGATTCGGTCCGACCGTAACTGTAGGCTGTAATATAGTCTTTATCAAGCCCACCCGACGAAGTCTCTGATGAAAGCTCAGTCGCGACACCTCGGGTCGTTTCTTTCGAGTAAGCATAAGTATTGTAAAGCGAAGGCAAATTGGCACCGGCAGCCAATACAGCAGCAAAAGCCAGTGCTGCAACAGTTTTTCCCCACGCGGCAACCTGTTTTTTTCTATAAGCAGATATGAAGTAAGCAATAACGAGACCGATAATCAGGAAACAGAAATAATAACTCATCTGAATGTGGTTGGATGAAATCTGCATCATTGCAAACAATGAGGCAATAGCTCCACCTGCAATCCATCGGCCACGAAATGCGAGAATAATACCTCCGATCACAGGCGGCACATAGGCAAGAGTGATAAATTTCCAAAGATGTCCGGCCCCTATAATAATGATGAAATAAGAGGAAAATCCCCAAGCAATAGCCCCGATAAGAGCATAATACCATCGCATACGCATCGATGCGGCAAGCACAATGAATCCGGCCATCATGGAGAATAACAACCCGGACGGAGCCGGCAAGCCGGCTCGCATCACTGTATCGATCCAACGGAAGAGGCTATCGCTCGGATAAGATGGAGAGATCTGAAACGTAGGCATTCCGGAGAATAGCGAATTGGTCCAGCGAGGACGTTCGCCAGTCGATTCATACCACTGCTGCGTTTCATGACCGTTGGCTGTGCCTTGCTGTATATCATATTGCTTAAGCTGGTTCCCTTCAACAGCATCAGGATGGAAAAAGGCTAGGGCAATAACCGCACAGACAGCAATTGCACAGACATATCCCCAGAAATTGCGGGATTTATATAGACCTCGTAGTCCGTCGCGCAGACGTGAAACATACTCGTTTTGCATCTTCTTATCGATAAATGTGAGGATTAAATCATAACAAATTTACAATTTATCGGACAACAACCGCAAATTTTAATCCGCAATTTGTTAAATTAGCAGTTCCAATCGGTAATGCTTAATGAAGGCAGCTAATACAATTTCATACCTAAATAATGAAAATCATTCGTATTCCGGATATTTTACACTCATATTCATAATAAAATCACTTTTTGTAGTAAAAATTAACCAAAAGTGTTAATTAAGTTGCCCTATCAGGCTTTAAATTTGTAAACATAAATAAATCTTAATTGTTAATCATATAAAAACAAAGGAGAGCGAATCGCGTAACCGGAACCAGATGATTTAGTTCATTACATAGCCGGCCATGTGTTTCGATTAAAAAATATAATGAAAAAATCTACAATCTGGATACTGACAATACTGATGGTTCTGACTTTTGCCGGACTGTTGTCAATGCAGATCATGTACATGACCAACATGATCAAAATGCGTGACGACCAGTTCAGCGAAGGTGTACGCCGCAGTCTGTATGCAGTGACGTCGCTTCTCGAACAGGATGAGACACGATATTTCCTTGAAGAAGATGTTGACCGCATCGAAACAACCGCTATCAGCGGGTCTTCGACGCGGCTTGAAGGGATAATCTACTCATTCAAAACACAAAGTGGTGTTCAAGGAGATCTGACTATCAAGGCTGACAATGAAAAGATATCCAAACTCCAGAACGAGTCAGGCAATATTTTCAACAACTACAAGTCGATGCAGGAAATGCTGAAAGGGCAATATCTCTATCAGCGTGGTCTTATCGACGAAGTCATCCTCAACATCATAAGCCAGTCGAGCAATCGTCCGATCGATGAACGTGCCGACTCGACAACGATAAGGACGTATCTGCACACCGAACTGGCAAACAACGGCCTCGATCTGCCGTTTGAGTTTGCGATAGTCAATCGTAACGGCATCATACAGTATCACACAACGGGATATGACAACATGGGCGATGAGAGAGACAACAATATGTTTGTCCAGACCCTATTCCCCAATGACCCGATTAACAAGCGTCACTATCTGAAAGTGTTTTTCCCTGATAAAAAGGACTACATACTTTCTTCGATCAAATTCATGATTCCAACGTTTGCATTCACGTTCATTCTCCTTGTCATATTCGTGTTTGTGATAATTCTGGCATTCCGTCAGAAAAGGCTGACAGAGATGAAAAATGACTTCATCAACAATATGACGCATGAGTTCAAGACTCCGATTTCATCGATCTCTCTTGCAGCCCAGATGCTTAAGGATGACAGTGTTAGAAAGTCGCCGACAATGATGCAACACATTTCCAGCGTGATAAACGATGAGACCAAACGGCTGCGTTTTCAGGTAGAAAAGGTATTGCAGATGTCGATGTTCGACCGTTCGAAAGCGACATTCAGGATTCAGGAAGTCGATGCCAATTCTGCAATCAACAGCATCACCAATACTTTCAAGCTGAAAGTTGAAAGATATGGAGGCCAGATCACCACAGAACTGGATGCGACAAATGCAATAATAAGTGTCGACGAGATGCATTTCACAAATGTGATATTCAATCTGCTCGACAATGCTGTGAAATATCGCCGTGAAGATGTGCCACTGCACCTGACAGTAAGCACCGAGAATCTTCCAAACGAACGGTTGCAGGTGACTGTAAGTGACAACGGAATAGGCATCAGAAAAGAAGATCTCAAAAAAATATTTGACAAATTCTATCGTGTCTCTACCGGAAACCGCCACGATGTAAAAGGCTTCGGACTCGGACTGGCCTACGTGCAGAAGATGGTGACGATCATGGGTGGCACAATAAAGGTCGAGAGCGATCCCGACCAAGGAACAAAATTTATAATAACATTACCATTAACTAAATAAAAAACTGAATGATGGACGACCGTATGCGCATTCTTCTTTGCGAAGACGATGAGAATCTGGGAATGCTTCTCAGAGAGTATCTTCAGGCCAAGGGCTTTAATGCCGACCTCTATGCCGATGGCGAAAGCGGTTACAAGGCATTCCTGAAGGGAAAATATGATATTTGCGTGCTCGATGTGATGATGCCTAAAAAAGACGGATTCTCTGTAGCACAAGATATTCGCACAGTAAACTCTGAAGTTCCTATCATATTCCTAACAGCAAAGCAACTGAAGGAAGATATACTTGAGGGATTCAAAATCGGTGCCGATGACTATATCACCAAACCTTTCTCAATGGAGGAGCTTGTATTCCGTATTGAGGCTATTCTACGCCGTGTAAAGGGCAAAAAGGGTCGCGAGATCACAATGTACAAGATCGGCAAGTTTACTTTTGACACTCAAAAGCAGCAGCTGATGATCAACGACAAAGTGACAAAACTCACAACCAAGGAATCTGAACTGTTGAGCCTGCTCTGCAATCATGTCAACGAAATACTCGAGCGAAATTTTGCCCTCAAGACAATCTGGATCGACGACAATTACTTCAACGCCCGCTCAATGGACGTGTATATCACAAAATTGCGCAAGCATCTGAAAGAAGATCCTTCGATCGAAATAATCAATATACACGGTAAAGGCTATAAACTTATTGCGCCTGAAAATGAGGCTAAGTAATTTGGCCCTAAATAAATTGATGTTTTAATCTCATGCAATAGGGCGTGCGGAAGCGCGTCCTTATTGCCATAACCACAGTATCATCTACACATACTTTACAATGGCAAAAATTACAAGCGAAATGGCGCTGGACTATCACCGCTATCCGCGGCCGGGAAAGACAGAAGTCATCCCGACCAAACCCCACTCGACACAGCACGACCTTGCTTTAGCCTACTCTCCAGGTGTAGCCTATCCGTGCAAAGAGATCGAGGCACACCCCGAGGATGTGTATAAGTACACCAACAAAGGCAATCTGGTGGCTGTGATTTCAAATTGCACCGCCGTACTTGGTCTTGGTGACATAGGTGCTGAGGCTGGAAAGCCCGTGATGGAGGGCAAGGCTCTGCTGTTTAAAATATATGCGGGCCTCGACTGTTTCGACATAGAGATCGACGAAAAAGATCCCGACAAATTTATTGCTATTGTCAAATCTCTGGCTCCTACCTTCGGAGGAATAAACCTTGAGGATATCAAGGCTCCCGAGTGCTTCAAAATCGAGCAGACTCTAAAGGAGGAGCTTAAGATTCCGGTTATGCATGACGATCAGCATGGTACTGCAATCATTTCCGGTGCAGGACTGCTGAACGCTCTTGAGATACAGAACAAAAAGATTGATGAGGTAAAACTCGTTGTAAACGGAGCCGGAGCTGCGGCTGTAAGTTGTACAAAGCTTTATATCGCTCTTGGAGTAAAGCCTGAGAATGTGGTGATGTGTGACAGCCGGGGAGTAATTTCCTCATCACGCACCGATCTTAATTCTCAAAAACGTCAGTTTGCCACTGATCGCAACATCTCTACTCTATCCGAAGCAATGGTAGACGCCGATGTATTCCTCGGTTTGTCAGTCAAGGACGTAGTGACCGAAAAGATGCTGAAATCCATGGCACCACGTCCGATTGTCTTTGCTCTTGCCAATCCCGATCCTGAGATCGAATATGAAAAAGCAATGGCTTCGCGCGAAGATTTGATTTTTGCAACAGGACGTAGTGACTACCCAAATCAGATCAACAATGTGCTCGGATTTCCCTATATATTCCGAGGAGCACTTGACTGCGGTGCCACAGCCATAAACGAAGAGATGAAACTGGCGGCAGTGAAAGCTATCGCCAACCTTGCCAAACTGCCTGTGCCACCCGTTGTAAATGCGGCCTATGGCATGTCACACCTCCAGTTTGGCAAAGAATATATACTTCCGAAGCCTATGGATCCACGTCTGCTGCTTGAAGTGGCTCCAGCTGTAGCCCGCGGAGCCGCCGAAAGTGGCGTTGCAACCCGCCCTATCGACGACATGGAAGCTTATAAGCACGAGCTCGAACGCTTAATGAATGCCGACAAGAAACTAATCCGCAGCATGGTTGACACTGCCAAACGTCAGCCCAAACGCGTGATTTTCAGTGAAGGCAATACTGACAACATGCTTCGTGCCGCTGTTGATGCCCTACAGGAAGGGATATGCTACCCGATACTTCTTGGTAACGATGAAATGATTGAGAAACGGGCAAAGCGTCTCGGACTGGAACTCGACGGCATCACCATCATAAACCCACGTCACGACAACGAAGCGGAACGTCGCGAAAAATTCGCCACAAGACTTGCGACAAAACATCGCCGGAATGGAGCTACGCTACCCGAAGCTCTCGAAAAGATGTTCGACCGAAATTATTTTGGCATGATGATGGTTGAATGTGGAGAGGCCGACGCAATGATTGCCGGTACATATTCGGCAAGTCCGGTTGCTCAGGAAATTGCAAAAGAGACTATTGGAATCCGTCCCGACTACGACCATTTCATAGACATGCATATTGTGACTACAAAACGTGGCACATATTTCCTTGCTGATACAGGCGTAAACCGCACAACCGACGAGGACACCCTTTTCGATGTGGCACGTCTGGCCCGATATGGTGCCGGTTATTTTGCTGTAGATCCTGTGGTCGCAATGATTTCTTATAGTGATTTCGGATCAAGCCCTGAACCTGAAAGCCGCAAAGTCCACAACGTTGTTGAGAAAATGCACAAGCTCTACCCTGAGGTAGACATCGACGGTGAAATGCAAATCGACTATGCACTCAACACCGCACACCGTGACAAAATGTTCCCCTTCTCAAAAATTGCCGGCAAAGATGTTAATACACTTGTATTCCCAAATCTCAGCGCGGCAAGCACAGCATTCAAAATGATGTTGGAAATGGGAGTCGGAGAAGCCATTGGTCCTATTCAGGTTGGCCTGAACAAACCAATTCACTTCATAAAAGTCGACTCTCCGGTACGCGATATTGTAAACCTTGCCACTGTATGCTCGATTGACGCAGCTGTAAGCCAAAAGGTCAATACAATTTAAAACATTTATTGCATAAAAATAAGGAGAAATGTTTAGGCATTTCTCCTTATTTGATTTTATACGTATTGAACAAAGAGTTCTGTCCTGGATCAGCATTGTTCGTTAAACCTGTCAAGCAACCACTGGTTCTGCTCCTCTCGGCTCAAGTGAGAATTATCAATCAGCAATGCATCATCAGCCTTACGCAATGGACTCTCATCTCGTGTCTCGTCAATATGATCGCGCTCGACCACATTTGCCAACACATCTTCATAGGCCACTTTTTCACCCTTTTCCAGAAGTTCCTTATATCTTCGTTCTGCCCTTACCTCCGCCGACGATGTGACAAACACCTTAAGCTGCGCGTCAGGAAAAACAGTCGTACCTATATCACGCCCATCCATTACTATTCCACCATCCTTACCGAGCTCTCGCTGAAGCGCGACCAAACGATGACGCACTTCCGGAATAGCTGCTATAACCGACACATTGGATGACACATCCATCATACGAATCTCATTCTCAACGTTCTCTCCGTTAAGAAGCGTCTTCTGTTTATTACCGTCGCGACAAAAATCTATACGTATAGACGTCAATGCTTCGGTAAGCCTTACTTGATCGACATTCCTATTGTTGTCTATCAACCTATTTCGCATGGCATATAACGTGACTGCCCTATACATGGCACCAGAGTCAATATATCGGTAACCTACTTCAGCTGCCAGCCACTTTGCCATTGTACTTTTACCTGTCGACGAATATCCATCTATTGCTACAGTTATCTTACTTGCCATTTGTTTTTTATCCATTTGTTTTATCTGGTAATATCGACCAGTTTCAGTCCAAGATTCACCATTAGTGTGGTCGCACCTGTATGAGGTTGTGCAAGTGCCACACCCACATTAAACCGCGATGTGCTTAATCCTGCTCCGGCTGAAAAGCCTGACAAAATCGACCGTTTATGTCCTTTCATGTCACTACGCATCTTATAGTTGTAGCCAACACTTATATAGAACTTATCGGAAGGGGTAAAATCAAGACCGACAACCACATGTTTCATAAAGCCACCATTGCCATTGCGCCAACGTGTAAGATTGTAACCTGTAACCGACCATCGCATAGGCAGATTGGATATACCACGTGTCATGCCTATCCTCAAATCTACGGGCATACCCTCCGCCGTATTGTTAAAGCGCTTTAATTGTCCTCCAAGATTAGCCCCTACAACCGAAAATGACAAATCACGGTCAGGATCGTAATAATTGATACCCAAATCCACACCTACAGCCCATGCTGTGTAAGAATCATAACTGCTATACAGCATTTTAACAGTCGCACCCAAACGCCACCGCGATGACAAATCATGGGCATAGCTGCCACTCAGTGACATGTCGATAGGAGAAAAGGATCCCACAACCGATCCATCGGGTAAAGTCTCTTCGATCGATCCGTATCCGAAATATTGTATACCGGCTTTCCAGGCAGCATGATCTCCAGCAGCCCTGCCAAAGCTTACGCCGGCAAAATTGCTGTCTCCTATATAACGCATGTAATTCAAGTCAAGCCATCCCCCCATCTCCGGTCCAAGAAGAGCCGGATTTTGGTCAGTCACATTAAGATTGTCTTCAACTGTGGAAATATTCATACCTCCAAGTCCATATATTCTTGCAGATGATGGTATGCCAAGAAAACCATAGGCTCTGTAATCCTGTGCATGAACCCAAAACGATCCAAAGCCTAATGAAAAAATAAGCAACAAAAATTTCACCAAAGGTTTCATACAACAAATTTAATCAATAATCCACATGCATCTGCAAGCATTGCCAATAATTATATGTTCATAACATAACCTGAATAAATATAAGAAAAGAATAATATGGATACAGTACAAACAAATAATACAATACGTCCCCCGGCTTGGATTGGCATGGCATGGCCTGACCTGACTTTATAAAACAAGAATCCCCCCGGAGGATCATGAGATCTTC